>OJAW01001054.1_pt1 | contig 17037 bp, 16 predicted proteins | sample 1589151 | NCBI WGS metagenome assembly OJAW01 (sample SAMN03283290) | human gut metagenome | biome: human-associated habitat; material: feces | host: Homo sapiens | place: Peru | collected 2012
CTTCCAAGAAGTGTCGGGTCATCAGAAAGGGAGTACTGTGTCTTTGCCACACATATTGGAAGATTTCCAAGTCCCTGTTCTTCATATTTCTTGATTTTATTGGTTACTTTCTTTGTAAAAATCACATCATCCGCACCGTAGATTTCTTTCGCAATGGTGCGAATCTTCTCTGCGATTGGAAGTTCTGTGTCATAGATTGGTTTGAAATCTGCCTTCTTTGTTTCTAATACATCCAGAAGCTTTTCTGCAAGTTCAATGCCGCCGTCTGCACCTTTTGCCCAGACCTGACTGATTGCCACATCTACTCCTTTGCTCTTGCAGATTTCATTCAGAAGCTGAAGCTCTGCTTCTGTATCTGTAGGAAAAGCATTGATAGCAACAACACTTGGCAGATTGTATTTTGCAATATTTTCAATATGTTTTTCCAGATTTTCGATTCCTTTGCGGAGTGCCTCTAAGTTTTCTTCGCCAAGGTCCTTCTTTGCCACACCGCCATGCATCTTAAGGGCACGGACAGTTGCCACAATAACAACTGCATCTGGTTTCAATCCAGCCTGTCTGCACTTGATATCCAAGAACTTCTCCGCTCCAAGGTCTGCACCGAATCCTGCTTCCGTAATAGCATAGTCACCTAATTTCATTGCAAGCTGTGTTGCCATAACCGAATTACAGCCGTGTGCAATATTGGCAAAAGGACCGCCATGAACAAAAGCCGGTGTATGTTCGAGTGTCTGGATCATATTCGGTAAAATAGCATCCTTTAAAAGTGCTGCCATGGAACCGACTGCATTGAGATCGGCTGCTGTCACCGGATTGCCATCCAGATCATATGCAACGATAATACGTGCAAGCTTTGCTTTCAGATCATTCATGTCATTGGCAAGGCATAGGATAGCCATGATCTCGGAAGCAACTGTAATCACAAAGTGGTCTTCTCTTGTAAAGCCGTCTCCCTTAGAACCAAGACCGACTACAATATTGCGGAGCACACGGTCGTTCATATCCAGACAGCGTTTCCATACGATCTGTCTGGTATCGATACGAAGTGCATTGCCCTGCTGAATATGGTTGTCTAATAACGCTGCCAGTAAATTGTTGGCAGATGTGATAGCATGAAAATCACCGGTAAAATGAAGGTTTAAATCTTCCATCGGAACTACCTGTGCGTATCCGCCGCCTGCAGCACCGCCCTTGATGCCAAAGCACGGTCCCAAAGAAGGCTCGCGGAGTGCGATGACCGCTTTTTTACCAAGCTTTCCGAATGCTTCACCAAGACCGACACTTGTTGTTGTCTTCCCTTCACCTGCCGGTGTCGGATTGATGGCAGTAACCAGTATCAGTTTGCCTTTTTTGTTTTCCCTGATGGTATCCAAATATTCATTGCTCAATTTTGCCTTGTATTTACCGTACAACTCTAAGTCATCCGGCGAAATACCAAGTTGTTTTGCAACTTCTGTGATTGGAAGCATTACGGCTTCCTGCGCGATTTCGATATCTGTTTTCATGTGTCATCCTCCTGTAGTTGTAAAAATTGTTCTTTTGACATCAAAACCCGTCTGGGCTTGGTACCTTCTTCAGGGCCGACAACTCCGGCCTCCTCAAGCTGATCCATAATTCGCGCCGCCCGATTAAATCCAATCTTAAAAACGCGCTGCAGCATACCTATAGATGCCTTTTCCTTGTCTATGATAAAATTGCCGGCATCTACAAAATACTGATCTCTGTCTGATGCCGAATCGGTGAACCCACCATCTTTCATGGATGCTGAAGTAATATTGGAAATCTTTTCTTCAACATCAGCTGTATATGTATTTCCAAGATTTTGTTCCTTGATATAATCAACAACCTCCGAAACCTCCTGGTCAGAAACAAAGGCTCCCTGGACACGTTCGGGCTTGGACTTACCCTGTGGATAAAAAAGCATATCTCCTTTTCCAAGCAGCTTTTCTGCTCCAACCATATCCAGAATAGTCCTTGAGTCAACGCCGGATGAAACAGCAAAAGCAATACGACTTGGCATATTGGCCTTGATAAGACCGGTAATAACATCAACCGACGGTCGCTGGGTGGCAATGACAAGATGGATTCCGCAGGCTCTTGCCAGCTGTGCCAGTCGGCAGATGGACTCTTCAACCTCATTGGATGCAACCATCATCAGATCTGCAAGCTCGTCGACAATAATCAGGATCTGAGGCAGAACTTCGGGAATGGGCTGACCATTATTTTCAGTCATTTCACGTACTTTTTTGTTGTAACCTTTCAGATCACGGACATTGAGCTCCGCAAATTTTCTGTATCGGTCTTCCATTTCGGCAACGCCCCAGTGTAAAGCCGCAGCGGCCTTCTTCGGATCTGTCACAACAGGTATCATCAGGTGCGGAATACCGTTATATACACTTAATTCCACAACCTTCGGATCTATCAGGATAAGCTTTACATCATCGGGAGATGACTTGTATAAAATACTCATAATGATGGTATTGATGCAGACACTCTTACCGGAACCGGTAGCGCCGGCAATCAATAAATGCGGCATCTTGGCAAGATCGGCAATAACTGTATTGCCTCCGATATCCTTGCCGACTGCAAAAGATATTTTGGATTCAGCCTTTTTAAACTCCGGCGAATCGATCAGGTCGCGGAAAGCAACCATGGAATTTTCAGCGTTGGGAACTTCAATTCCGACTGCCGCTTTACCGGGTATCGGTGCTTCAATACGAATGTCCGTCGCAGCGAGATTCAACTTGATATCATCGGCCAGATTGACAATCTTTGATACTTTTACACCAACCTCAGGCTGTAATTCATATCGGGTAACTGCCGGTCCCTGACTGATGTCGGTGACTGTCACATTGACACCAAATGTACGAAGTGTCTCCTGCAGTCTGAGTGCTGTCTCGCGCAGGGACTGTCCGTTATCACCGGCAATCTTTTTTTTGCCGGGTGCAAGCTTGTCAACTGGCGGAAACTTATATTTTGCCTTTAATTTGACAGGCTGTGGCTCGATGGTAACAGCTTCCTCTGCTTTTTGTGATGCAGTATTTGAGGTCTTCTTTGCCGGATATGCAGTCGACGCGCTTTCCGGCATACTATCCGTTATATGTGGCCTGCTATCTGCCGCTTTTTCTCCTGCAAAGGCAGGTGCCATAGCGGTAACATCCGTATTCGGAACGCTTTTCTTTTGTCCAATCTCGGGTCCGAGCTCTCTTGTCGAAACATCACCGATATCAGCATCGTCAAGTCCACGGATTTTAATTTTGGACAAAGCTTCCATAGCCTGTGATTTGTCTGCTTCTGCCTGCTCTTTTAAAACCTTTTGTGATAATTCTTCCATATCAACCGGCGCTGCCTGCCTGTCAGCTGCGGTTGTTTTGACCGGTTTGATATTCAGTTCAGAAGCATTGGCAATTCCGGATACCTTTTTGTTCATGCGAAGTTCATTATCCTTTTCGGCCAAAATCCTCTGTTCTTCTTTTCTTTTTTCTCTCTGCATCATGCGCTCATCGTTTCGTTCCTGCGCATATTCTCTTTTTTGTCGAAAATCATCTTTGACATAATCAGCCAAGATTGCTCCGCCCTTTTTGATCTTATTGCGAAAACTATGCTCCGTAAGCAGCACAATACAGATCAGTATGAGAACGATCAGTATAATGACGGTTCCGACCATCCCAAGCATCTGGTACATGCCGTTTCCCAAAAATCCTCCGACAATACCGCCGCCTTTAAGATTATCAGCGGAAAAGCGATAAAAATCCGGTATGCTGCTTCCGATATTGGAAATTCCTCCGATCATGGTAAAGCATACACAAAGCATACAAAACAGCACAAAACCGGAAATCAGCTTGATCGTCGCTACCGTATTGCCGAGATTGGCGATCCAGAAGCAGACGCCGAAAAAGATCAGCAAAGGTGCAACATAAGCCATATATCCAAACAGCCCAAACATAAATGAGCTTACGATATTTCCAAGAGTTCCGATAATATGAAAATTACATAAAAACAATAAAACAGTAATTGCTAAAGACAATAAAAAGAGAACTTCATCAATGACCGTGTTTTCATACTTCTGGACATTGTTTTTCTTTTTTCGGGACCCCGTATTTGATTTTCTTCCGGAAGAAGTCTTGCGACCTCTTGACTGAGCCATAATAATAACCTCCGTATCTGCCCTGAAAAGTCAGGCAAAACCTTAATTATTATAGCATTATTTTGTTTTTTTCTCAATAAGTTTATGGAGTTTATTCAAGGCATCCTTGATTCCGCCAACTTCATCAATAACCCCTTCTTTTACAGCTTCTTTACCAACCAGAATGCTGCCGACGTCTTTTGTCAGCACTTCTGTTTCCATCATTAGCTCAAGCAGCCTTTTTTTATCAATTCTGCAATGTCCGGTAATAAACCGGCAGATCCGGTCCTGTATCTGTTTAAAGTAATCAAAGGTCTGTGCCACTCCGATAACCATTCCGTTTAAACGTACCGGATGGATAACCATTGTACCGGTAGGTACAATAAAGGAATAATCGGTGCTGACTGCAATCGGCACACCGATAGAATGGCTTCCTCCTAACACCAAGGATACTGTAGGTTTGCTGACCGAGGCAATCATTTCGGCAATGGCAAGTCCGGCCTCAACATCACCACCCATAGTGTTTAATAAAATCAGTATCCCTTCTATCTCTTTATTATCTTCAATTTCCGCAAGCTTTGGCAGAATGTGTTCGTATTTGGTTGATTTTGTCGAGCTTCCAAGTACATCATGTCCTTCTATCTCACCAATGATTGAAAACATATATATTTTATGCTGTTCTTTGTTTTCATTAAGATCCGACTGCCCGGTCTTTTCTATCCTCGTATCATTATTCCAGCTTTCTTTTTCTTTACTATTTTCCAATTCTTTACCCATATCCATTGCCTCCTATGCACAAAACACATTTAAAAAAGCTCATAATAAAAAAGAACCTTTATTAAAAAGGTCCTTTTTATTATGGGCATTTTTTATTTGTTTATTCGATATCAAAATCATCTCCGGGTTTCATTTCAACATCATAATGCATTTTATCTTCACTTACCGTATAATCATAATCCATTTCTTTTTTTACATGACGTTTGGGAACCGGCAATGGATTTTTGATAAACTGTGTGTCTGAAACAGACATATTTCTGATATCCATAATCACCGCTCCTTGCTGTCATTGCCAAGAAATGTCTCAATATTGTATCTGGGACGATGCTTGACCTCGATATATATTTTGCCAATGTATTGTCCGATCAGACCAATTGCGCAAAGCTGCAGTCCGCCTAAAAACCAGACTGACAGAAGCAGCGAAGTCCATCCGGGCTCAACTGTACCGAAAAAATATGAAACAAAGGCATATATAGCCGCAATAATGCTTAAAATTATAATAATAAAGCCAAGAGCTGTAACAAGACTGATCGGCTTTACGGAAAAAGATGTAATTCCGTTCCATGCAAGCGCAAGCATTTTACTCAGCGGATACTTGCTTTCGCCGGCCACTCTTTCTTTTCTTTCATAATACACGCAATCTGTCTGATAACCGATCAGCGGCATCATACCGCGTAAAAACAGATTGTTTTCGTTGTATTTGGAAAACTGTTCCACGGCTCTTTTGCTCATCAGGCGAAAGTCCGCGTGATTATATACGGTTTTAACCCCCATCATGGCCATGACCTTGTAAAACCCCTGTGCTGTGGTACGCTTAAACCAGGAATCCTTTTTGCGGTCATTTCTGACTCCATATACAATATCATTGCCCGCATGAAACTTGTCCACCATTTCCTCGATCACAGCTGTATCATCCTGCAGATCCGCATCAATGGAAATGGTAATATCCGATATATCCTTGGCCGTCAGAAGTCCTGCAGTCAGGGCAAACTGATGTCCGACATTACCGGCCAGCTTAAGTCCATATACCATCGGACTGTCCTGATGTTCTTTTTCAATCAGTTCCCATGTACGGTCTTTACTTCCATCATTAACAAACAGAATAAAACTGTCAGCGGAAATTTTTTCTTTATGAATCAGATCATTTAAGACACGTTTTAATTCTTTTGCGGAAATTTCTAAAACAGCTTCCTCGTTGTAGCAGGGAACCACCAATGCTAATCTGTCCATGAAATTCCTCCGTCACTTTTCCTGAATAATGGCACCAAACAGCTTGGTGACAAATCCCGATTTGATTTCTTCAAATGTTGCAGCCGTAATGTTGCTGTGCTTAAAGGTCTCTCCCCAGACCAGAGCAAGCTTTTTTGCAAACACCTTGCCATCTTCGCCCTGTTCCATAAAATAAGGCAGTACATAGGAAACCATGTACATATTATGTTTTCTAAGCGCCTCGCTCTTTTGAAAAACCTTCAGCCCTTTGTAGGAATTAAGATCTGCCGAAACCGCCGCAACAAAATAAACAATAGACAGTTCTTTCTCATTGTCATCCAGAGTACAAAATTTCTGCATAAATGCCTCCGCATGCTCTTTATAAGCTTCATATGCCGAATCGTATGTTTTTTTTGTAAAAAGAGAAAGAGCATCTTCTTTGTATTGTAAAATATCTGCAACTTCCTTTGATAAATCCATGCTTATTCACTCCAGTTGTGATATACAGCCTGTACATCATCGCTTTCATCCAAAAGATCCAGCGTACGATTTAACTGTTTTATTGCATTTTCATCTGTCAGTTCCACATAAGTCTGCGGAATCATGGTTACCTCTGCCGACGCAAACGGGATTTTCTGCTCAGCAAGAGCATCATACACAGCCTTAAAGTCATCGGGCGCTGTGATAACCTCGAAACTGTCCTCTTCTTCGGAAAAATCCTCGGCACCTGCATCTAAAGCAAGCATCATCAGGTCATCGGGATCCATCTCACATTCTTCTTTATCAATAATGATCTGTCCCTTTTCATCAAACATAAAGGATACACAACCCGGTGTTCCAATGCTTCCGCTTCCCTTTGTAAAGGCACTGCGGACATCTGCTGCAGTACGGTTTTTATTGTCTGTTAAGGTTTCTACGATAATCGCTATACCGTTCGGACCATAGCCTTCATATGTAATATGCTCATAATTTACGGAACCGTCTTCACCCGCAGCTTTTTTGATACCTCTTTCAATGGTATCATTGGGCATATTATTGGCTTTTGCCTTTGCAATAACCTGAGCCAGTTTGAAGTTGTTGTTCGGATCCGGACCGCCTTCTTTTACGGCAACAGCCAGCTCACGGCCGATAATCGTGAAAATTTTACCCTTTGCTGCATCATTTTTTTCTTTTTTGTGCTTAATGTTTGCAAATTTTGAATGTCCTGACATTTTATAGTTCTCCTTCTTTTGTGGGAATTTTGGAAACCAATACCCTTCTTATTGTTTTATTTTCAACTGTCATAATTTTAAAATTATAACCGCCAAAATCCATTTCAAATGATTCATTGTCTGCCGGAATATGCTCTAACCGTGCGATCATAAGTCCGTTTAAGGTCTCATATTCGCAGCTGCTAAAATCAATCCCCAGCGTCTCTCCAAGCTCATCTAATCGCGTCAGACCGTCTATTTCGTAGGAATCATTGCCCTTAGGCCTGATAAAGGTTTCTTCGACATCGTATTCATCAAAAATATTACCAACAATTTCTTCCAGAATATCCTCCATGGTCAACACACCGCTTGTCTGCCCATACTCATCAATAACAATCACAAAATGCGTTTTCAGCGACTGCATGGTCTTGAACAAAACATCGATCTTGCGTGTTTCAGGAATAAAATTGGCATTTCTGATAAGCCCTTTGATCGACTTGATCGGTTTTTGGGCCCTGGTATCATCCTGCTGCATTCTGCATGCATCCTTCAGATGAAGCACACCGATGATATGGTCAATATTATCAATATAAACGGGATAACGGCTGTACGCCTGAGAAAGCATAAACCTGACAACATCATCAAGCGTCTCATTGCCGTCAATGCCAACGATATTGGATCTGTTTGTCATAATGTCCTTTGCCTCTTTATCTGAAAAAGCAAAGATATTGTTGATCATCTTAGCCTCGGTCGCATGCAGAACCCCGTTTTCATGTCCCTCATTGACCATAGACAGGATTTCATCTTCGATGACGTTATTTTCTCTGTCAGCATGAAAAATATGGTTTAAAAAATGATTTTTATTTTCACTCAATTTATCTGATTTACTCCTTGGAAACCTAACTAAAACTATAACATTTTGTCTTTGGTTCGTCAATAAATGCCTATGTATGCAGTTCAAGACTGATTTTAAGGCCTCTGTCAATGCGTCCCATGATATCTCCATCCAGATGACAGATCTTTTCCTTCAGACGCGATTTGTCGATCGTACGAAGCTGTTCCAAAAGAATCACGGAATCCTTGACCATATGATAACGGCCTGCCGCCAATTCAATATGGGTCGGAAGCTTTGCCTTGTTCAATCTGGATGTGACCGCCGCAACAATAATTGTCGGACTGTGTAAATTTCCAACATCATTCTGCACAATAACAACCGGTCTTATACCTCCCTGTTCGGATCCGATCACCGGTCTTAAATCTGCGTAATATACATCTCCTCTTTTCAAAGAATAACAACCCCTTTCATCTGTACAAAAAGTATTGCCAAATTTTAACGGTTGTATTCCAAATCAGATCATTAAATCAGATCATTTGTAATCTTCAAAATAATCTTTGGTATCTGTTACAACACCATTTTTATGGTAAACACGTGGAATGCGCTTTCCAAGATCACAGGCAAGTTCATAATTGAAACGTCCACTCAGACCGCCAAGCTCCTCCATTGTGATACACTCAGCTCCATCCTGACCGATCAGCGTAACCTCGTCTCCATCCCTGACATTATCTATATCCGATACGTCTACCATCATCTGATCCATACAGACACGTCCAAGGATCTTGGCGCGTTTTCCATGGATCAGAACAAAGCCTTTGTTGGATAACGCTCTGGGATAGCCATCACCATAGCCTACCGGTATCGTTGCTATCTTCATGGTCTCTTCTGCGCAATAGGTTCCGCCATAGCTTACCTGTGTTCCTTTTTCAATTTCTTTTACATAGACAATATGACTTTTCAGGGATAATACCGGTTTTAATCGGATGATATTCCTTGATACTTCTTCTGAAGGCCACAATCCATACAGGGTGATCCCGGCACGTACCATGTCCATATTGGCTTCCTTTATCTCCACAATTCCGGCACTGTTGGAGCAGTGATGGATCGGAATCCTGTATCCGGTTTCTTCTTCTGCTCTTTTTAAGAAATCCTGATAGGTATGAAGCTGCTTCATAACAGGTCCCTTATCCGCTTCATCTGCCTTGGCAAAATGAGTAAAGATGCCCTCTACTATGATGTTTTTTTGGGAAAGACATTCTCGGATAAAGGCGATTCCCGAATCATCCGGTCTGATACCGATACGGCTCATAGCGGTATCAACTTTAATATGTACGATTGCTTTTTTATTTTGTCTTTCAGCTTCCTTTTCAATTTCAGACAGCATAGAAGATTTAAACACTGTCATCCGGATCTCATTATCGATCAGTTTTGCATAGGAATACGGAAATGTATAACCGATCACAAGCAATGGCTTTTTGATGCCGCAATGTCGTAAAATCAGTGCCTCCTCAGCTGTTGCAAGTCCCATGCCGAATACATAGTCAAGCGATTCCAGCTCTCTTGCGATCTGAACCGCTCCGTGTCCATAGGCATCTGTCTTAATGATTCCCATCATTTTTGCAGAGCAAGAAATATTGCCGTGCATCTGTTCCATATTAAAATGCACTGCATCAAGGTCAACATCTGCCCATACTCTGTCATAATCTTTCATAATCATCCTCTTCTCTTAAAACAAATTTCAACGAATCTACAAGATCCGATGCTTTTAATGAATACACATTGTACATATCTTTTGCATAATCGCCACACAGGCCATGTACATAAACACTCAGTGTGACTGCATTTTTCATGGAAATGTCCTGAGCAGCAAAGCCGGTCAGGATACCGGTAAGCACATCGCCGCTTCCGGCTGTAGCCATCCCATCATTTCCGGATGTGTTGATATACAACATCCTGCCATCCGGAACATATACCCTGGTTGCAAAATCCTTGCATACCAGATAAATTCCATACCCGGCTGCTATATTTTGTTCAACCTCATGCAGCTTTGCAGGATCTTCCGGCAGCTTAGCACCGTACAGTCTCTCAAGCTCTTTTTTATGTGGTGTCAGGACAACCTCTTGTTTTTTTGCATATTCTGTTAATTGTTTTTTTAATTCTTTTGAGGATGCGATCAGATTAATGGCATCTGCATCGATCACAAGTCTGCAGCTTTGCTGCCTTAACACATTTTCTACAATATCATAAGCATCTTTTTGTGTACCAAGTCCGGGACCAATTCCGATGCAGGAGCAATCATACAAAAATGAAGTTTTTTCATCCTGAAAGGACATCGTAAGCAACTCCGGAACCGCCGTAAGCAGTGCCTGTATATTGTTTTTATCAGTCAATGTTTTGACATAACCGACCCCGGTACGGATTGCAGCCGCAGACGAAAGAATCGCACAGCCGCCGATACTTTGACTCCCTGCTATGATCCCTGCCTTGCGAAAGGTTCCCTTATGTCCGTTCATACAGCGCCGTGGGAGGAGTGTCGGCAGGTCGGAAGGTTCATATAAAAAGGTTTCCGGTAAAAGCCTGCCCAAAGCTTTGTCCGGTATGCCGATATCTTTACAGATGACAGTCTTATTATGAAGTCTTCCCTCATGAAGATACAGTCCACGTTTCCGATATCCAAATGTGATTGTAAGATCTGCATAAAATGCATTGGATACAGCACCTCCATGGTCTGTTTCCACACCGGAAGCTATATCAACCGCAATTTTAAATCCATGCAGTTCATTCATACGGTCAAGCCATATATCATATGCAGACCTGCCATCCCTTTGTATGAATCCGACTCCGAAAACCGCATCTATAATAATATCATATTCATCCTCCGGAATATCCGTGCGCAATGGAATTTCCATTTTTTGGAGAATGTCAGCCTGAAGCTTATTTCCTTCTGAACATCTCCCGGATGGATCGGCACAGAAAATATCTGTCGGATATCCCCTTTGTGTCAGGATCCGTCCGATGGCATAACCATCCCCTCCATTGTTTCCGTTTCCGCATACAACACAGACACGGCTCTTTTGGGGAAAACGTGCTGAAATCTCATCACACACGCCAAGCGCGGCCCGTTCCATTAAAACAGGCTGTGAAACACCAAACTGTGTGATGGTATTGGAATCTGCATTTTTCATCTGTGTAGCTGTCAATACATACTTCATGCTGTCATATCATCCCTTTAATCTGTTGTCATCCGGATTGTATGTCATATCAAAGATTTCAATGACCTCCGGCCCGAATATATCATGCATATAAGCGTACATTTCCTGATTTAACCATTCCCGCTCCTGCTTGCGGATCACGTTCTTTTTTAATTCTATCCGTATCTTGTTGATCCATTCGGCTATCTTTTCAATTTCAGCCGAATTGTCCGACATGGCACGGTAACAGATATCCATCGTTCTTACCATCAGTTCGAAATTGACTTCATCAATCCTTGCCGGCAGATCCAACAGTTCATCCTGTTTTTCATCTATTTTGGAATTGCACTCCTCAATAAGTGCCTTATGTTCTTCCATCTCTTTGTCTGACAACGGCGTATTGTCAATTCCTGCAACAATTTCATCCATCAGTCTGGCTTTTAATTTACGGATGTCCTTTAGATCAGAGTTGATCTGCCCCTGATCTGCCACCAGTGATTTTAATTCCTCTGCCAGCTGTTCCGTCTTTGGATCTTTATTTTCTCTTGTGAAAAGCTGATACCATTTATTGTCCAGTGTCAAAATCGGAATTTTTTTTCCTTTCAGGGCTTCCCTGAATATCGTTTCCCTTGTTTCCATAAAAACACCTCACAATCAGACTGTGATCATTGTTTTTTTCTGTTCAGATTATAAGACAGCTTCATAAGACTTTCGGACAAATGTACATTTTCGACCAGAACATTGTCCGGAACATCCAGATCAATGTGTGCAAAATTCCAGATTGCGTGTATCCCACAGCCTACAAGTCTGTCAGCAACCTCTTTTGCGGCTTCCTTGGGAATCGTCAGCACTCCGATATCGATGTCATTATCCTTGATAAACTGTTCAAGCTCCGACATGGGTCTTACAGTCATATCTTTGATCTGTCTGCCTATAATATCCTTATTAACATCAAAAATCCCGGTGATCAGAAATCCGCGCCTTTCGAAATTCATATAATTGGCAATTGCCTGCCCTAAATTACCTGCACCGATCAGAACCAGATGATGTTTTTGATTTAATCCGAGAATCTTTGCAATCTCATTGTATAAAAACTCTACTTTGTATCCGTATCCCTGTTGTCCGAATCCGCCAAAATTATTGAAATCCTGCCGGATCTGTGATGCGGTGACATGCATGATACGACTCAGATCCTGTGAAGATATCCGTTCCACACCACTATCTTTCAGTTCTCCAAGATAACGGAAATATCGCGGCAGTCTGCCGATCACTGCCTGGGAAATTTCTTTTTCATCCATGTAGCATCCCCCTATGTCTGGTTTTCAACTATTATACCCCTGTGTTAAATTTCTGTCAAAAGCCAAAGCGGGTATTTTACACTGTTTTTTGAATTTTGATATTTCATATAGAAATACTGCCTGTAATTTAGTATAATTCCAAAGGAACATGTACTTAATCGAATGTAAAAGAATGGAGAAAGCAATGATTTTATCCTGCCATGAACTATCCAAATCATTTCACGAGGAAACACTTTTTTCCAAGTGTTCTTTTCATATTGAAGATAATGAAAAAGCTGCCATCATCGGTATCAACGGATGTGGAAAAACCACATTGTTACGCATGATCCTGGGACTTGAAAAAGTAGATGAAGGTACAGTAACCTTTGCAAAAGACAAGACGATCGGATACCTGGCACAGCATTTAGATGATATGGGCCCCGAGCATTCCATTTACGATGAGCTTCTGACTACCAAAGCCCACATCATCAAAATGGAAGAAGATCTGCGCGCTTTGGAACAGGCACTTCATACCACACAGGATGAGGAACAGCTCAGATCCATCATGGAAAGATACGAAAATCTCTCCCATGCCTTTTCTTTGGAAAACGGCTATGCCTATCAGAGTGAGATTACAGGCGTATTAAATGGTCTCGGTTTTTCCAAGGAAGAATATTCCCAACAGATATCCACACTCTCCGGCGGTCAGAAGACCCGTGTGGCTCTCGGAAAAATTCTTTTGCAAAAGCCTGATATCTTGTTTTTGGATGAGCCGACCAACCATCTGGATATGGATTCAATCCGCTTTTTAGAAAATTATCTGTCCAATTACAGGGGCGCTGTCGTTTTGATCTCCCACGACCGTTATTTTATGGACAGGATCTGCACCAAGATCATAGAGATCGATCATAAAAAGGTAACGGTATTTTCCGGCTCCTACTCCGAATACTCTGCCAAAAAGAAAATTCTGCTGGCCGGTGCCATGAATGCCTATCTCAATCAGCAGCAGAAAATCAAACATCAGGAGGAGGTTATCACAAAGTTAAAATCCTTTAACCGTGAGAAGTCCGTCAAGCGCGCACGAAGCCGTGAAAAGATGCTGTCCAAAATCGAGGTGCTGGAGAAACCGGCAGATGAAAATGCACAGATGCACTTTAAACTTGTTCCGTCCAGAATCAGCGGAAATGATGTTCTTCACATGGAAAATATCCGGAAAACCTATCAATCCAAGACTCTCTTTTCGGATCTGGAAATGGATATCAAACGTGGTGAGCACGTGGCGATCATCGGCCGTAACGGAACCGGCAAGACCACACTCTTAAAGATCATCAACAATCTGGTCACACCCGAATGTGGCAAGATTACCCTGGGTTCCAATGTTGAAATCGGCTATTATGACCAGGAACACCATGTACTGCATATGGAAAAGACCATTTTTGAAGAAATCTCCGATGACTTTCCGGATCTTACCGGCACACAAATACGCAATACATTAGCTGCCTTTCTGTTTACCGGGGATGATGTGTTTAAGAAGATTGATTCCTTAAGCGGTGGCGAGCGTGGCCGTGTCAGCCTTGCCAAGCTGATGCTCTCATCCTCCAACTTCCTGATTCTGGATGAGCCGACCAACCATCTGGATATCCAGTCCAAAGAGATTTTAGAGCAGGCACTCAATCATTATGAAGGAACCGTTTTGTATGTTTCCCATGACCGTTTCTTTATCAACCAGACTGCCCACCGGATTTTGGATCTGGAGGACAAAAAGCTTGTATCCTATCTTGGCAATTATGATTATTATCTGGAAAAGCATGGAGATATCTATTCCGATATCCGTTATAAAGAGGATTTATCCACAAACGCGGCTGACCAGACTGCTTCTTCTGACAACAAATTAAACTGGCAGGAGCAGAAAGAGCTTCAGGCTAAAAAACGCAGACTGGAAAATGCACTCGCTAAAGCTGAACAATCCATTGCAGATCTTGAAGAAAAGATATCCGACCTGGAAAATGAAATGACAAAACCGGAAATAGCCACCAATATCGGTAAGCTTGCCGAATTATCACGCCAGAACGAAGAATATAAAAAAGAATTAAAATTCCTCTATGATGAATGGGAAGAAATTTCCGAATCACTCGAGGATCTTAATTCTTAATCATTTTTATTTTTATAAATTTTCATTTTTCTGGAAATTTAAGGTGTTTTGAACCTTGAAAATTCAATATTTCAACCAATAAAAAGGCATAAATCTTTTCCGTTGGGTATAATGGAAAAGCCTTTATGATTCTTGGTGATTTCCTTCTCCATACGAATTATAGGCATGATTAAACATAATCAGTGGGAACTTTTTTCCCGGTATCCTATTTGCATTTAAATAACATTCTGTCAGATTAGACTCCGGATTCTTTCTAAAGTCAGGCACCACCTTAAAAGTATCCTTGAAGCCTTTCAGCATATTATCCGATAATGCCACCGCTTTCGTAAGTCCCTTTACGCTTTCCCTAAGCACCGGATAATAAACCCTTGCCGCCACGATTCGCATGCCTCCCTGACGCATAATTTCTTTCCTGTCATCTTTGACTGTGTATGTAAATGTTCCGACTGCATATTCCCCTGTCGGTTTGGGTAATCCCATTTTTCGCATGATTGAATGTTCCTTTTCAATTTCTTGTATGCTTTTCTCAGGTGTCGGTAAATCTTCCGGCATAGTACCACCTATTTTTCTATAGCACTGCGAACTTCTCTTAATTTTTTCTCTCTATATCCCATTTGGGCAATAACTCGCTATCTTTAATTTGACAAACTGGAAGTTTCCGACCTTACAAATCTTATTTATTTGGTAGGTCGCACCCATTCACCTGTTCCTTTATCCTTTTGCAAAACAAGTTCATATCCACCATCCGGACGAGAGAAGAATATTTCATTGTCATCTTCGTCCAATTCTAAAACAAACTCACTTTTTGCACCCAAACTACTATTCAATCCACCAAAAGTTGAATAGAATTTCAAGTAATGTGGCTTAACGCCACCACCTTCATCTTTGTATCCTCTAATGTATCCCATAGACGAAGGAACCCCTGCCGTAAATGTTAGTTCCTTCCCATCTTCTGAAATTGAAAAGTCTCCAAGATAAACATCGGTTCTTTCACTAAATCCTGTCGATACAAAAAACGCAGCAATGATAAACAGCGCAATTATAACTATTGCAATAATTCTCTTCCTCACCATTGATACCTCCACAACTTCAAATCTTCTGTTGCTTTCAGTCTCTTCGCAAGACTGAAATTTTTGCTTTATAGAAATTACTTATGCTGTAAAAAATTATAAACTCTTTGATTGAAATCCTTAGCTTCTTCGTAAGCAGCATGTCCTAAATCATCATACATAAAGATTTCACAACCGAGTTTTTTTGCAATTTCCAAAGAAGCCTCTCCACTTACCACTTTATCCTGCATACCTCCAATTACAAACACCGGGCATTGAATTTTATCTAATTCGTCATAAGCTTTACAACTAAGGCAAGCTTTTGCCAACGCGATAAATCTTGGTACATTCTTTGGTTTCTGCAAAACCGCTAATAATGACATAAACGGTTTGTATCGTTTCACATAAATGTCAGAATACATCTTTTCAGCCATATCTGTAATCAGCCTTTTCATATTATTCTGTTCCGTAATATGAATCCAATCATTGACTGTCCTTTCGACTGTTTCATTATTTTTCGAAAGTGTTACTGCGAGGACTAACTGATTTACTAAATCTGGTCTGTCTATTGCAAGATATTGAGCAATCATACCACCTTGTGATACGCCAAAGATATCAGCATTTGTAATCTTTAATGTATCCATCGCCATTGCTATATCTGTCGCTAAGTTTCTTACTGTTATGCTATCGCTAATATTTTCTCTGCGATCAAACAGATAAACTTTATAATCTCTTGCAAACATTCGATACATATAAGCCACTGAAAATGTTGCCCCTTTTATGCTACGGGTACTAAGACCTTGAATCAAAATCAAAGGCTTCTCACCTTTTCCAAAAGTAATATAATTCATCTGTATGTCCTGTATTTCTAACAGTTTTTCTTTTGCATTATAAAACATAGAATATTCACCGCCAAATTCAAATTCATCTCTCAGTTTTTTAATCACTACTCCTGTTACATTTACAATTTAACTTTCTATATATGTGTAACAATTCTATAGGCAAAATCCGAAACCCAATGGGGTAGGATTGCACCATATAAGCTATCAGATTTGATTCTAATATAAGACAAGATAAGATGTGTTATAAACAAATCTGCTATATATCTTACATTTGATATGATCTCCCAAAATGACATGTCATAAGCAACCATTCTGAACGGAAAATGCATCAATACAAACAGTACTCCTGTTACAAGCACATCCAACAAGATATGTTTTAAAAGAGAATG
>OJAW01001055.1_pt1 | contig 17027 bp, 16 predicted proteins | sample 1589151 | NCBI WGS metagenome assembly OJAW01 (sample SAMN03283290) | human gut metagenome | biome: human-associated habitat; material: feces | host: Homo sapiens | place: Peru | collected 2012
TTCTGTGGCTCGTAAAATCAGTGTGAAACGATAGTATTAAATGTGAAAATCAAGAGGATTTTATATAATTTGTCCTTGTTGCTTTTCATCTTTTCTTCTAGTGAACTCTTTTCTTCATGTGAGGAAAAAGTGGTTTGTACTACCAGAAATGTGACACTTGAAGACTACCGGAAATTCGGAGACGGCTGCATGTCTATCCGTTCGATGGAGGTGAGAAATGTCATAGACAGTCTGATAAGAAACGATAAGGACGAACTGGCGGCAGACATTCGCACAAGAAAGTATTATCGACAGGAGGGCAACTTCTTGTGGATTAATCGTCATGGCCTTACCTCTCAGGCCGACACGCTGCTCAGATATCTTCAGACCGTAGGAGAAATGGGATTTTCACCCAACAGATTCTGCGTAAAGGACATCCAGAACGACATACAAATCACACGCGAGATGGGGTTTGACGAAACTCATCCCATCAACCACGTCTTCGGCAGATTGGAATACAAATTGACCAAGGCTTATCTGAGATACGCTACAGGACAGAGATTTGGCTACACGAATCCTTCTTTTCTGCTCAACAGGCTTGACACAATCAAGCCGCACAGACCAGACACCATCAGCAAACCGGTAAGATACAGAGGCCTTTTTGACATCAAGATGGATTTGCCAGATGATGGTTTTTATCAAATGGCCCTGCGCAAGATAGAGAAAGATTCCGTTCCGGTTTTCCTCAGCGAAATTCAACCTGTAGGCACTTTCTATCGTGAACTGGCCAAGGAAGTTGCCGCTAAACAGGGTTCGAAAGACTGGCAAGCCAAGCTGCTCTGCAACATGGAGCGGGCAAGATGGCGACTGAAAGACTATCCGCAGAAGCACAAAAAATACATCATGGTGAACATCCCTTCCTTCCATCTGATGGCCGTTGACGATAAAGACACGCTCACCATGCGCATCGGTTGCGGAACCACAGAGACCAAAACCCCTTTGCTCACCAGCACCATCAAGCGCATGGACGTGAATCCTGTGTGGATTGTACCGAGAAGCATCATCGAAAAAGACATGATTCATTACTTCAGCCGTTCCTATTGCGAGCGCCGCGGTTTTTACGTCATGGACAGACGGACAGGCAAGGAACTGAATATGAACCAAGTACACGCTGGATTACTTCGCGATCCGATGTACGCAGTGGTGCAAAGAGGAGGAAAGGGCAACAGTCTGGGCAGACTGATTTTCAGATTTGACAATAATTTCTCCGTCTATCTGCACGACACCTCCAACCGCGATTTCTTCAAGCAGCAGAATAGGGGAGTTTCTCATGGCTGCGTAAGAGTGGAAAAGCCTTTCGAACTGGCCAAGTTCATTCTGAAGGACAAGAGCGAGAAGTTTTTGGATAATCTCAACTACTGCATGACAACTGATTCGCTGAACGACAAGAAGAGAATCATCCACTCCATCAAAGTGGAACCCGCAGTACCCTTGTATCTGGCTTATTACACCATCTATCCAACGAAAGGAAACACTCCAGCAGGATGGTCGGAATATCCTGACGTATATGGATTTGACAAGGCCATATACCAATATCTCATAAAAAATTACCGTTAAATGAAGAGTATTTCTGATAATGAACTGGTTTACATGCTCCGGGAACCTGCCACCAGAAGGGAAGGGTTCTCGGCCATGGTGCAACAATATAGCGAGCAACTGTATTGGAAGGTTCGCCATATCGTACTCACTCATGAAGACGCCAATGATGTTTTGCAGAATGTTTTTCTAAAAGCCTGGAAAAATTTGGAAACATTCCAGGGCAAATCTTCCCTCAGCACCTGGCTTTACAGGATTGCGGTCAATGAATCGCTCGACTTTCTCAGGAAAAGAAAGCTGGAGGGAATGGCCAGCGAGATAGAAAATACTGGAGTAGCCAACCAGCTATTGGCAGACAACTATTTTGATGGCGATGAAACACAGGCCCAACTGCAGGAAGTCGTCTCTAAACTGCCCGAAGTTCAGCGCACCGTTTTCACGATGAAATACTTCGAAGATATGAAATACTCAGAAATCAGTAAGATACTGAACACCAGTGAAGGAGCCCTGAAAGCATCGTATCATTTGGCCGTGAAAAAAATTACGGAATATTTTGAGAATAAAGATTAAACTTTTTCTAATCAGTTACGTCAGATATAATAAAAGGAGAAGATGTATGAAGAAAGAAGAAAAAATATTGATTGATAAGTTTGGTAAAGCCAATCATTTTTCTGTTCCGGAAGGTTATTTTGAGTCTTTTACGGACCAGATGATGGATTTGTTGCCAGAATCTGAAGCTCGCGTTATAGAGATACGCCCTGCAACATGGTGGAACCGTCTGCCTATCAAAAAGGTGGCTGCAGCCGTTGGAGCTGTACTGGTTATAGGAGCCGGCAGCCTTTGGATGAGCAATCATACTCATTCAGACAAGGGAAACACAGTATCCTCCTGCCCATTACATCAAGCTACCACTGGTTCTGAATATGGCACTTTCGACCAGATGGCTGATTACACCATGATGGACAATCAGACGATTTATGCTTCGCTGGTGGGAGAAAACTTTTAAAAGCAGTAAAGAACAATGATGAAGAAAAATATTTTAAAATGCAGTATGGGACAGATCTTGAGAACAACCGTGCTCATGATTCTGATGTTGTGCACTTTTGGTGTGGCTAACGGTCAGCACAGAAAGCGCCCTCCATTCAATCCTGCAAAATTTGAGGCAGATCTGGAGCAGTTCATCACAGTCAATGCCTGTTTGTCCCCATCCCAGGCAGCTTCATTCTTTCCGGTTTACCGCCAGATGATGAAGAAGCAAAGAGCGCTTTTTGATGAAATGCGCCGACTCCGCATGATCAATCCGAAAGACAATGAAGCTTGTGAAGAGGCTATCAGAAAACAGGATGAACTGGATATTCAAATCAAACAGTTGCAGCAGGAATATCATGGAAGATTTCTCATGATGCTACCTGCCAACAAGGTATTATCCATCATCAAAGCCGAAGAAAAATTCCACAGGCAGATTTTCAGAAAGATGAAATAGTTCTTCTGTCATCGAGAATTGTTTTCTTACAAGAAGGAATCCCTTTTTCCAGCAAGATAAAACTGCAAAATGGATAGATAAAACCCACAAATTGAATCGCAAAAGTATTTATATGGAATATTTTTGCGATTTTTTTTTGTTCTTTCCAGTAAATATTGTAATTTTGCAGTTCAGAAACAATTTACATAATAAGATAATGTATAGAACGAATACTTGTGGAGAGCTCAGACTCTCTGATGCAGGCAAGGAAGTAACACTTGCCGGTTGGGTTCAGCGCTCTCGTAAGATGGGCGGTATGACCTTCGTTGACATGCGTGACCGATACGGAATCACACAGATCGTTTTCAACGAAGCTGATGACATGAACTTATGTGAGGCGGCCAACAAACTTGGTCGTGAATTCTGTATCCAGGTAAAGGGTATCGTAAGCGAACGTCAGAGCAAAAATCCAAAGATGGAGACTGGTGACATTGAAATCCTTGCCAAGGAGCTCAATGTTCTTTCCAAGAGCCAGACTCCTCCTTTTACAATAGAAGACAATACTGATGGCGGTGATGATATTCGTATGAAATACCGCTATCTGGACTTGCGCCGCCCTGCTGTGCGTAAGAATCTGGAATTGCGCCACCGCATGACCATCCTCATCCGTAACTTCCTCGACAAATATAATTTTATGGAGGTGGAGACTCCTATCCTTATCGGAAGTACTCCAGAGGGTGCTCGCGACTTCGTGGTTCCTTCACGTATGAACCCTGGTCAATTCTACGCTCTGCCACAGAGTCCTCAGACTTTGAAGCAGCTCTTGATGGTGGCTGGTTTCGACCGCTACTTCCAGATTGCAAAGTGCTTCCGTGATGAAGACTTGCGTGCTGACCGTCAGCCTGAGTTCACTCAGATTGACTGCGAGATGAGTTTTGTTGATCAGGACGACGTCATCAATCTGTTTGAGGAAATGGCTCGCCACCTGTTCAAGGAAATCCGTGGCGTGGAATTGCCAAAGTTGGAACAAATGACTTGGCACGAGGCTATGCGTAGATTTGGTAGTGATAAACCAGACTTGCGTTTCGGAATGGAATTCGTTGAACTGAAGGACGCTTTTGCAGGAAAGGGTGAATTCTCTGTCTTTGACGAGGCTAAATATATCGGTGGTATTTGTGTTCCTGGTTGTGCAGACTATAGTCGCAAGCAACTCAATGAACTCACAGACTTCGTTAAGCGACCACAGGTTGGCGCTAAGGGTCTCGTCTTCATCAAGTACAATGCTGATGGTACTGTGAAGAGCAGCATCGACAAGTTCTACTCTCCAGAAGTATTGGCTGAGATCAAGGAAGTGATGGGCGCTAAAGACGGTGACCTGGTTCTTATCCTCAGCGGCGACAACGCAAACAAGACTCGTGTTCAGCTCTGCTCTCTCCGTTTGGAAATGGGCGACCGCTTGGGCTTGCGCGACAAGAACGTGTTCAAGTGTCTCTGGATTATTGACTTCCCATTGTTTGAGTGGAGCGATGAAGAGCAGCGCCTGATGGCTACCCACCATCCGTTCACTATGCCAAATCCTGATGATATTCCTCTCTTGGATGAGCATCCTGAGCAGGTACGTGCCAAGGCTTACGACTTCGTATGTAATGGTATTGAAGTGGGTGGAGGTTCCCTCCGTATCCACGACACTGCTCTTCAGGAGAAGATGTTTGAGGTTCTCGGCTTCACACCAGAGCGTGCAGAGGCTCAGTTTGGCTTCCTGATGAACGCATTCAAATATGGAGCACCACCTCATGCAGGACTTGCTTTCGGTCTCGATCGTTTCGTAAGCATCCTGGCTGGCCTCGACAGTATCCGTGACTGCATTGCATTCCCTAAGAACAACTCGGGTCGTGACGTGATGCTGGACGCTCCTTCTGAGCTGGATCCAAAGCAGTTGGACGAGCTGGAAATTAAATTAGACTTAAAGGCGTAAATGCTTAAAAAATAACACATTAAGAGTTTCATTTCTTGATTTAAATCAAAAAATGAAACTCTTTTTTGCATTTCAAGGCACTTTCTTTCAAAGAAACACTAAAAAATCAATAAAAAGTCGTATATTTGCCGATGAAAACGATAAGTTTTTATAAAAGGGAATTAAAAAACTAAGAAAAGCCTTAATAGGTGTCAAATTTCCTAATATAACAATTATTTACAATAAAACATGGTAGAAAAGAAAGCAACAACAAAAACAGCAGCAGCTAAGAAAACCGCTACTGCTACAAAGAAGGCTCCAGTAGCTAAGAAAACTACTGCAACCAAGAAAACAACAGCAGGCAAGAAGGAAACAATCTTCTTGAATGCAGAGAACGCTGGTTTCAGAGCTGGTGATGTTTATCAGGCTTTGGCAGCAGCAGATCACGCTCTTTCTCTTACAGAAGTTGCTGAGATGGCTAAGATTTCAACAGAAGATGCAATTCTTGGAATTGGTTGGCTTCTCAAAGAGGGTAAGATTAAAGACGAGGACAACAAGGTTGCTCTCGCATAAATAAAATGATTCCAAGTTGCCGCGACATTTCTAAATGCCGCGGTTTCTTTTATGTACGCATTTTTAAAAAAGAACTCGCGTTAAATGAATTTTGATCAGGAAATTTTGAGAATTCTAACATTGGCAGGCGATAATGGTCTCAAAACTGAAAAGATTGCCCGTCATGTGTTTAATTCTTGTAATTCTATGTTTACACCATTGAATTACAAGGACGTTCATTCCTATGTTTCCCAATTTCTCATCAAAAATGCGAAAAACCCTTCTTCTATCATAGAAAAGGGTAGTGGTCATGGAGTTTACAAACTCAACTTCAAGGCCCAACTTGCCAAACAGTTGGTTTTAAAATTTATGTCGTATGATGAACCAACAGAATCAGAAGAATCTGATAAAACATCCGATAGCTCCGCTTCTGAGTTATCGCTTTCACTGTTTGATTAGTTTCTTCTTTTCCCTGACTAAATTAGCTGCCATCGCTTGTAACTGACCACATTTATAACGCCAAAACAACTCTTACTCTTATAAAATCTTGCTTTTTTCAAGAAAAAATAGGGATTTCTGTTTTTTATTCGTATTATCTAAAAAATAAATAACTTAAATAAATTGATGAATTATGGCAAGAAGATACTTATTAGGTTTTGACGTAGGTTCCAGTTCTGTAAAAGCTTCTCTTACAGATGTTGACAATGGCGAAATCGCAGCTTCTGCGTTTTTCCCTGAACACGAAGCTCCCATCATGGCAGTAAAAGCAGGTTGGGCTGAACAGGATCCAAATATGTGGTGGGAAAATGCGAAACTCTCACTTCAGAAAATCATGGCTGAAACGGGTGCCAAAGGCGAAGATATTTTAGCCATCGGTATTTCTTATCAGATGCACGGACTGGTGTGCGTGGACAAGCAGCAACAGGTTTTGCGACCAAGCATTATCTGGTGCGATTCGCGTGCAGTACCTTATGGCGAAGATGCTTTCCACAATTTAGGTGAGGACACCTGTTTGTCAAGACTCCTTAACTCACCTGGTAATTTCACGGCTTCTAAATTAGCTTGGGTGAAAGAAAATGAGCCTGAAATATATGACAAGATAGACAAGATCATGCTTCCTGGAGATTATATTGCCATGAAACTTTCCGGCGAAGTGAAGACAACCATCAGCGGTCTGTCTGAAGGAATGATGTGGGATTTCGCAGCCAAGAAACCAGCTAAATTCCTCTTAGACTATTTCGGATTCAGCGAGGATATTCTCCCAGAAATCGCTCCAACATTCTCTGTTCAGAGCTACGTATCCAAAGCAGCTGCTGATGAACTCGGACTCAAAGAGGGAACTCCTATTTCATATCGTGCAGGAGATCAGCCAAACAATGCTGTCAGCCTGAATGTTTTCAACCCTGGTGAAATTGCAAGTACTGCAGGAACATCTGGTGTGGTCTATGGCGTATTGGGAGATGTCAATTATGACCCAAAAAGTCGCGTGAATACTTTTGCTCATGCTAACTACACCACAGACTTAGACCGTCTGGGCGTCTTACTCTGCATCAACGGAACCGGTATTCTCAATGCTTGGGTTCACAGAAACATCACTCCAGACATCAGTTACGCAGATATGAACGAGCTGGCTTCTCAAGTAGCCATCGGTAGTGAAGGAGTCAAGATCATTCCATTCGGAAATGGAGCTGAAAGAGTGCTTGAAAATCAGGAAGTTGGCTGTTCTATCCGTGGCTTGAACTTCAACAAGCACAATCGTGCCCACATCGTACGCGCTTCACAGGAAGGCATTGTTTTCAGTTTCTGCTATGGTATGGAAATCATGCAGGAGATGGGTATGGACATTAAGAAAATCCATGCAGGAAAGGCTAATATGTTCCTGAGCCCTATCTTCAGAGATACATTGGCTGGAGTAAGTGGAGCAACCATAGAACTCTACGAAACCGACGGTAGTGCAGGTGCTGCAAAGGGTGCTGGTATTGGTGCTGGTATCTACAAGGATCATGACGAGGCTTTCTCTACATTGAAGAAATTGGCAGTTATAGAACCGGACGAAAGTAACCGTGCTGCATATCTGGAGGCTTACGCTGAATGGAAAAAGGAATTCAAAACGCTGATTTAAAAGGTTTTCCCAGTAAAATTTACGTTTTTAAAAATAAAATATAGGGGCAAGAGGTTTTTCTTTCCCCTAAATTTGTTTGTTTAAAACATTTTTGCTACCTTTGCAACATTATATTATGTAAAATTATAGGTATGGCTAACAACAATAATCATCTCGTCATTATGGCTGGCGGAGTAGGCAGTAGATTCTGGCCTATGAGTACAGAGGATAAACCCAAGCAGTTTATCGATGTTTTAGGAACAGGTCGCTCTCTATTGCAACTCACATTTGATAGATTTGAAGGTGTTTGTAAACCTGAAAATGTTTGGGTAGTTACAAACAAGAAATATGCAGCTCTGGTACATGAGCAGTTGCCAGAGATTCCTGAAGGTAATATTCTGCAGGAACCTTGCAGAAGAAATACGGCTCCTTGTGTTGCCTATATCAGTTGGCGCATTAAGGAAAAAGATGCTCAGGCTAATATTGTGGTTTCTCCTGCCGATCATATCGTGATGAATGGCAATGAATTCAGAAGAGTGATTGTTTCTGCCTTGAAGTTTACCAGTGAAACTGACAGTATCGTAACTTTGGGTATGAAGCCAACCCGTCCTGAGACAGGTTACGGTTACATACAGGGTGATTTGAGTACTCCTTCTGCAAGAAACAGAGAAATCTTCCGTGTTGACCAGTTCAAGGAAAAACCAGATTTGGCAACTGCTGAGAAGTATGTAAAAGACCACAACTTCTTCTGGAACGCTGGTATTTTCATCATGAGTGCAGCCACCATCGTAAATGCATTCCGTGTTTACCAGCCAGGAATTGCTAAGATTTTTGAAAGTATGCGCAGTATCTATGGCACAGAAAAGGAACAGGAGCAGATAGATTTGCGTTATCCTGAATGTGAGAACATTTCCATAGACTACGCTATCATGGAAAAAGCAGAGGAAATTTTCGTATTCCCTGCTGATTTCGGATGGAGTGACTTGGGAACATGGGGTAGCCTGCTGGTTCAATCGAAAAAAGATGCAAACGGAAATGCAACCATCGGAAACAATATTCAGATGATAGACTCCAAGAATAATATCGTTCACACGCTCAATGAAAAGAAAGTGGTTATTCAGGGTCTTGAAGGTTACATTATTGCCGAAGAAAATGGTACGCTGCTGATTTGTAAAATGTCAGAAGAGCAGAATATCAAATTCTTCTCAGGAATGAATTAACATGTCATCATGCCGACAAGTTATTTTTTTACCCCCATTATGGTTATTGATAAAACCATAATGGGGGTAAATCATTTTAGAAAGTCTTCAAAAATTTTACTTACTCTTCTTTAATCCCTTATAGGCAAGAAAAGCAACAACCACAACTGCAAGTGCCAAAATTACATATCCGATTTCATGACTGTATTTCACCGCTTGCCGGTAAACATCCTGTGTGGTTTTATAATCAGTATAATTATAAATTCCCCAACCGATAAAGGCGAGAACAGTATTCCAAATACCTGCACCAATAGTAGTATAAAGCAAGAATTTTCCCACGTGCATTCCTGCCAAGCCCGCAGGAATACTGATGAGTTGTCTTACTGCTGGAACCAATCTTCCGAAAATCGTAGAAGTAGCACCATGTTTGCGGAAAAACTCTTCTGCTTTCTCAACTTTCTCACGATCTATCAGGCACATATGACCAATTCGGCTATCAGCAAAACGATAAACAATAGGTCGTCCCACCCATTTGGCAAGGTAATAATTGACAAGAGCACCTAAATTTGCACCCAAAGTAGCAAATACAACTACCAAAACAAAGTTCATACCACTGGAAGGATCCATCGCTTTCCATGCTGCTGGTGGAACAACAACCTCGGATGGGAAAGGAATGAAGGAACTCTCAATAGCCATAAAGAGGAGAACTACCCAATAATTTAAGTTATCGAGAATCCAAAGAAATAAATCTGCTGTATTCATATTTATTTTTCTTGATTTTCTATTAAAATATAAATTCAAAAAAATATCAAACACATCTTTCAAGATAAACTGAAAGACGTATTTGATATTTTATTTTCATCTAATTAAATGTGTCATATTAATTCTTTTTCTGCTTAGCCCAAGCATCCTTCAGACCAACAGTCTTATTGAATACAGGTTTTGCCTCTGTTGAATCCAAATCTGCCATGAAGTAACCAATACGCTGGAACTGGAGATATTCTCCAGGTTTCTTGGTTGCAGCATATTCCTCAATATAGCAATTATTGTCAACATGCAAACTATTAGGATTGAGCAATTCACGGAAGTCTCTATCATCAGCAGAAGGATTTTCAACACAGAAGAGACGGTCGTACTCACGAACTTCTGCTTTCACGCAATGATCAGCAGAAACCCAGTGAAGCGTACCCTTCACCTTGCGGTTAGCACCTTCCATTCCGCTCTTGCTAATTGGGTCGTACTCTGCCTGAATTTCAATCACATTACCATTCTCATCCTTCGTGCATCCTGTACATTTAACGATGTAAGCATTCTTCAAGCGAACCTCTTTACCTGGAGTCATGCGGAAGAACTTCTTAGGAGCATCCTCCATAAAATCATCGCGCTCAATCCACAAATTCTTAGAGAAAGTAATGGTGTGTGAACCATCAGCCTCATTCTCAGGATTATTGATGGCTTCCATTTCCTCACTCTGTCCGTCAGGATAATTGGTAATAACCAACTTCACTGGATTCAAGACTGCACTTACACGACAAGCCTTCTTGTTCAAATCCTCACGAACAGAAGCTTCCAGGAGAGCCATATCGTTCAAAGCATCAAACTTAGTATAGCCAATGCTGTCAATAAACATGCGGACACTTTCAGGAGAATAACCGCGACGTCTCATACCGCAAAGAGTAGGCATACGAGGATCATCCCATCCATTAACCAAGTGCTCATCTACCAAAGTGTGAAGCTTACGCTTGCTCATTACAGTATAAGTAAGATTCAAGCGATTGAACTCAATCTGGCGTGGGCGATTGTCTTTGAGATTATCAGCAGTTCCATCCATCTCTTTCAAGTAGTCCACAAACTTGTCGTACAAAGGACGATGAGGAACAAATTCCAAAGTACAGATAGAGTGGGTTACACCCTCGAAATAGTCGCTCTGTCCATGGGCAAAATCATACATTGGATAAGCGTGCCATTTGGTACCAGTGCGATGATGAGGAGTCTGGATAATACGATAGATGATAGGATCACGGAAATGCATATTAGGATTAGCCATGTCCAACTTAGCACGAAGAACCATACTACCTTCCACAGCCTCAGGTGTGTTCATCTGATTGAAGAGTTTGAGATTTTCTTCTACCGGACGATCACGGTATGGGCTGGCAGTTCCAGGAGTTGTAGGAGTTCCCTTCTGAGCAGCAATTTCCTCAGCAGTCTGCTCATCAACATATGCATGACCCTTCTTGATCATCCAGATCGCAAAGTCCCACAATTTCTCAAAATAGTCGGAAGCGTAGTAAATATTTCCCCACTTGAAACCTAACCACTGGATATCCTGGAGGATATTTTCTACATATTCATTATTCTCCTTGCTTGGATTTGTATCATCAAAGCGGAGATTACAGATTCCGTTGTATTTATCGGCAACACCAAAGTCCATACAGATGGCCTTAGCATGACCTATATGAAGATAGCCATTTGGTTCAGGTGGGAAACGAGTCTGTATGCGTCCACCATTTTTACCTTCTTGTAGATCTTCTTCTACAAACTGTTCTACAAACGAGATACTCTTTTTTTCCTCGTTCAAGTTGTCTTCATTTAATGCCATATTATCTATTATATGTTTATTTTGTTATTGATGGTGCAAAGATACAAAGATTTTTGCTTTTATTGCACTATTTTTCCTCAAAATCGAGTTTCACTTAGTTATTTTTCTATTTAATACCTCTTTCATTCAGCGCTTTACTGTATTTTGCTGCATTTTGCAAATGCTCCTGATAGGTTTTTGCAAAATTATGAGTACCGCTGAAATCTTCTTTTGCACACATATATAAATAGTCGTGGTGCACATGATTCAGCACGGCATCAATGCCGGCAATAGAAGGAATACGGATTGGACCTGGAGGTAAACCTGTATTCACATATGTATTATACGGGCTCTGAATGTGCAGCAGATTATTGTAAATTCTCTTCAGTTCAAATTTCTTCCAAGCAAACTTGATGGTAGGGTCAGCCTGCAAAGGCATTCCTTCTGGATATTCTGCATTGCGCAAAGTAAGACGGTTATAATACATTCCCGCAACCATCGGCTTCTCAGCATTATTGGCAGTTTCCTCATCCACAATGCTGGCAAGTGTAATCACCTGATTAGGGGTAAGTTTCATTCCTTTCGCCTTTTCCGTACGCTCAAAATTCCAGAAAGTTTTGCTTTCCTTCTGCATACGGTCTAAAAGTTTGTCCAAAGACACATTCCAATAAATATCATAGGTATTTGGAATAAACATACATGCGATTGTAGCAGTATCGTAACCGTATTTCTCGCAGACAGACTCATCATAAAGAGCCTTCGCAATGGTTGCACTGTCAAGCATCAGTCGCTTACTGATTTCGCCAGCCAGTCTGTCCATCGTTCTTACAGAAGGTATGGTAAGATTGACAGGTTCCTGCAAGCCGTTCTTGAGATGTCTCCAGGTGATAAGGGCACCATTACCTGGTTTGATAGCAAATCTACCCGTTCTGATATGATCTGCATAACTGGAATGGAGAGTAAGTGTATGAAAAGCCTGGAATGGTAAAGAATTGGCTATCGGCTTCAACTTGGTATAGACGGAATCGATGTTATCATCATCATCTATATAAATATATACGGTTTTGCTTTCCTTCGAGAAGGAAGAAAAACAGTAAAGATAAGCAATTCCTGCTATTAACAGCAAGCATGCTATTGCTCCATAAACATACAACTTTGATGTTTTCTTTTTCATACGAATTGTGTTTTGAATCTATAATGATTTGTGTTTAATATCAATCATTTAAATTGACGTTTTCCCTAAATCGAACCTGAAGTACTACCATTTGGGAGTAACTGTCCTGAATTGATGATGCAAAAGTACACTAAATATGGGAAACGACCAAATTATAGCATTAAAAATAGGTTAATTATAATTTCAAATAGGCGAAGCTAACAAGATTTTGTTTAACTTTGCAGGCAAAAAGTAGTATTATATACTCAAACTCAAAAAGATTGTTATGGAAAGATTATCAACAAATGGAATTCAAGATGGTAATAGAATGAACCATACTGTCCAAACGAATCATGATGTCAGGTTCAATTTCGAAACCTACATTTTTGACTTAGACGGAACATTACTATCAACATTAGAAGATCTTGCAGCAAGTTGCAACTACGCTTTGCGCACTCACGGAATGCCTGAGCGAACACTGGAGGAAGTAAGACTTTTTGTAGGAAATGGGGTAAAGAAACTGATGGAACGTGCGATTCCTGAAGGCTTGCAAAATCCAAAATTCGAAGATACTTATCAAACCTTCCGCAAGCATTATATGGCTCACAACCTGGATTCTACCAAACCATACAAGGGGGTAATGGAAATGCTTGAAAGTCTGAAAGCTAAGGGTAAGAAAATTGCCGTAGTCAGCAACAAGTTCTACGATGCAACACAAGCCCTGTGCAAGCATTTCTTTGGAGATTTGGTAGATGTGGCAATCGGTGAAAGAGAAGATATTCGCAAAAAACCTGCACCCGACACGGTAATGGCTGCACTGAAACAACTTCAGGCGAGTAGGGAAGGAGCGGTCTATATCGGAGATAGTGATGTGGATATTATGACTGCCAGAAATTGCGAAATGCCTTGCATCAGCGTTCTCTGGGGATTCCGCGATTACGATTTTCTGATAGAGCACGGAGCCAGCATTTTAATCACGAATCCGCTACAATTGCGATAAATCTCATTTGCAACAAAAATTAAGTTCGATAAAACTTAAAATCAACAGACGCTTAACCGCGTCAAAAATTATGTACGACAAAAGTTTCTATCAAACTATAAAGCATTAATAAAAAGAGCAAAAAAAATAATTATTCTCTCAAACAGGCATTGCTAATGATTAAAAAAAATATGGAATTTAGCTTTGCCTGTTTGGGTTTCATTTAATACTTTTCAATATTTCGCTTTTTACATTTTTAAAATCTTACTCTTACAATAAAACTTACTCTAAGAAATATATCTATAGGACTCCATATATAAAACAACTTTTTTATAAAATTACCTTTATAATACTTCCCTTATAGCACTATTTCAAAATCCTAATTTATTTTATAAGCCTTCTTTTAAGTTCTTCTTCTGAAGACTTCATTCATAAGATCTGCAGCTCTTGTAAACCAATATCTTAATCCAAAGTATGTCTGTCGATAAAATCAACTACAATATTCTTATATGTTTCAGAAATCGGGATACCAATTTCTCCATAATAGAGTTTCGTTTTGTCTGTATAATCAAACAAATCAAAATTTGCAATATAAGAGCGGTGAATTCTCTTGAATTTTCGTTTGGGGAGATGATCTTCCAGTTGGCGCAAATTCATCAAAGTAATGATGTTTCTTTTATTTTTCATATGGAATTTCACATAATCCTTCACACCTTCCACAAAAAGAATATCATCAAAATTGACCCGGATAGCTTTATAATCACTCTTCACGAACATATAGCCATCTCTCCTTATCGGGTCAGCTTCATCCACATCTCTCATGTAATTTCTTACTCTCTCAACACAAGCCTGAAAATTCTGATAATTTACCGGTTTGAGAAGATAGTCGAAACCGCCAGACTTATAACCATCTATCGCATATTCACTAAATGCAGTAACAAAAACGATACGAGTCTTCTTAGGTAGCATTTTCGCAAGTTCCAAGCCACTCAACTGCTGCATACGAATACCCATGAAAAGCAAATCAATGGAATGTTCTCTAAAGCCTTTCATTGCCTCAACTGCATTCGTATAGCCACCTATTAAATTCAAATAGGGGACTTTAGCTACATGGCTCTTTAGAATTTCTACAGATTCTATATTGTCATCTACTATTGCGCAACTAATTTTCATAATAGTAATCTTTAAATAGTTAAATCTCCAAGTTATTAAATGTGAGCTAATAAAAGCCTCCACTTGTTATTAAAAAATAACGTAGCGGAGGCTATAATATTGCCTTTTTGGCTACAAAAAATCTCTTAAAAAACTTTTATTGCCTGTTTTATTCGTAACGAATGGCTTCTATCGGATCGAGCCTTGCAGCTTTTTTGGCAGGATACCATCCAAAGAATACACCAGTAAACGTACATACTGCAAAGCTCATGATAATACTCCATGGCTCTATCTGAGTAGCTACGTGGGCAAACTGTTGCAAGGAAACCGAAATACTTACTCCAAGAATCACACCGATTATACCACCAGTAACACTCAGCAGAATAGCCTCGATAAGGAATTGGTTGAGGATGTCTATTCCCCTGGCTCCAACACTCATTCTCAAGCCAATCTCTCGGGTTCGTTCTGTGACGCTCACATACATAATATTCATGATTCCAATGCCACCCACAATCAGAGAAATACCCGCAACACTACCGAGCAAAATTGTAATAGTTGACATCGTGGAATTCATCATACTTGAGATTTCTTCCTGTGAACGGATATTGAAATCATCATCGTCACCCTCCGTCGTATCCGTAGCGGCTTTCAACTTATGTGTTCTACGAAGAATCTGTGTTATCTGATCCTGAGCTGGTTCTGAAGCTTCTTCTGTAATGGCCGAACATACGATTTCACTCAGATAAGTCTGCGCTAAGATTCGTTTCATGACCGTAGTATATGGAGCCAAAACAAGGTCGTCCTGGTCCATACCCATACTGTTATAACCCTTTTTCTTAAGAACTCCTATCACACGGAAAGGAATACTGTTGAAGCGGACAACCCTTCCAATAGGATCACTTCCATCCGGGAAAAGATAATCTACAACCGTCTGTCCCAAGACACAAACTTTGGCAGCAGTCTTGATGTCAGAATCAGTAAACATCTCTCCATCAGCAATCCTCAATTGTCTGATAGTCAGATAGTCCTGATTCACACCATAAATACTACTCTGGGTATTATTGTTACCATTGATCCATTGTCCATTACTGCTTACAGAAGGTGATATGGCCGAAATATAGTTACATTCATCCTTAATGGCGTCATAGTCGGTCTGCTTAAGAGTCTCCATGGAAGAAGCATCTTGGCGAACACCTCCACGCATATCGGCTCCCGGATGAATCATAATCATATTGGAACCCATCTCTGCAATATTAGCCTTGATGCTGGCTTTACTTCCCTGACCAATGGCAAGCATGGTAATGACTGCGGCAATACCGATAATGATACCTAATGCCGTGAGGAAAGAGCGCATCTTGTTGGCCGCAATGGCACGGATTGCTATTTTAAAAAGATTCTGATAATTCATTTTCTTATTTTTATAGGAACATCAAAGAAATAAGATTCTAATCTACTCATCAGTATTCTGAGGCAATGCAGCCAGACCTTCTTTAGCAGAAAGGATATGCTGATTGTATTCGTCACTGATAATATGACCGTCACGCAACTCTATATTCCTACTGGAATAATTGGCAATATCCGGATTATGAGTCACAAATATAATGGTTCTGCCTTCTGCATAAAGTTTCTGAAACAAGACCAGAATCTCAAAACTGGTTCTCGTATCCAAATTACCTGTAGCCTCATCAGCGAGAATCACCGCAGGATCATTGACCAGAGCTCGGGCAATAGCAACACGCTGCATCTGTCCACCCGACATCTGGTTGCTCTTGTGATAAAGTCGCTCGCCAAGACCTACAGCCTTCAATGCTTCAATCGCTCTATTCTTTCGCTCTTCAGGACCTATATTAGGATTATACATCAGAGGAAGTTCTACATTCTCTACACTTGTCGTCTTAGGCAACAGGTTGTAGTTCTGGAATATAAAACCAATCTTTCGGTTTCTAAGAATAGCACGGTCATTTCTTGACATCGTCCTCACGCTGACTCCATCAAGATAATATTCACCACTGGATGGAGTATCGAGACAACCGAGCTGGTTGAGTAGGGTAGATTTACCTGAACCAGATTTACCCATGATAGTAACAAACTCTCCCTCATAGATCTTGAAGCTAACACCTTTCAAGGCATGAACCACCTCATCTCCAACTAAGAAATTGCGCTTCACATTATCCAGTTCAATGACGACCTTTTTGCCTTCCTGTTGCCCTATTTGTTTGCCTTCTTGGCTATTGCTTGAAATTTCTGTCATCTCTTGAAAATTGTTTCTGCTGAGAGTCCCGTTATCAGGGAACTCTCAACTTGGGTTATTTTTTCTTTCCT
>OJAW01001058.1_pt1 | contig 17002 bp, 14 predicted proteins | sample 1589151 | NCBI WGS metagenome assembly OJAW01 (sample SAMN03283290) | human gut metagenome | biome: human-associated habitat; material: feces | host: Homo sapiens | place: Peru | collected 2012
GCCGCCGATAACGGCGGACATACCGCTGAACGCGGCGTTGATGAGCAGCTTCGACCAGCGGACGCCCATGAAATTATCTTCGACCTCAACGGGACACATTTTCTCAAGCAGAGCCTTGACCTGCATGAGTTTATCGTCCTTCTGACCGTTCATCCTGCCAAGACCGAAGCTCATGCTGTCGGGCTCGCTCGTAAGCTCCGAAACGCCCTTGCCGTGGAGCGTTGCGCCCCAAGCGACGGTGCAGCCCATCGTTCTGTCCTCGCCGACAACCTCGGAGACAGAGAGCTCCGGGAGTCCGTTCTGAAGCGTGCAGACGATGCAGTCGTCGGTCATGTTCTTCTGAAGATTCTTCAGAACATTTACGTTGTCGAGCTGCTTTGTCAGCAGGATTATCAGCTCATATTTTTCGGTCATCTCGTCGGGAGTCAGCGCGTGGACGGGCACGGTCATATTGACGGTGCCGATTATCTTTGCGCCGTCTCTGTTGAGCGCCTCGACGTGCTCGCGGTTGCGCGTGATAAGATCGACATCCACGCCCGCCTTTGCGAGATATGCGCCGAGCACGGTGCCGAGCGACCCTGCGCCGTAAATTGCGGTTTTCATAAAAATCCCCTCTTTGATAAAATTTTATCGATATGATTATATCACAGGATGCGGTGATTTACAACAAATCTTTTTGCGTATACCACGGCTCAATCTTCACTATTTTCATATATGGACCTCAACAAAAAATCCCCAGATGAAGTATCCGGGGAAAGTTTTTGGCTTGTTATCTCTTGGAGAACTGGGGTGCACGGCGAGCGCCCTTGAGACCGTATTTCTTTCTTTCGGTCATTCTCGGGTCTCTGGTCAGGAAGCCTGCCTTCTTGAGTGCGGGGCGAAGCTCTGCATCATACTGAAGGAGTGCTCTGGAGATACCGTGGCGGATAGCACCTGCCTGGCCGGTCACGCCGCCGCCGTTGACGCGGCAGATGACGTCGAGCTTTTCGCTGGTGCCTGTAAGAGCGAGAGGCTGGCGGACGATGAGCTTGAGGGTCTCAAGGCCGAAATAATTGTCAATCTCTCTGTCGTTGATGATGATCTTGCCGGTGCCGGCATAAAGACGGACTCTGGCGACTGATTTCTTTCTGCGGCCTGTGCCGTAGAAGTAAGGAACTGAATCGTACATTATTTATTGCCTCCCTTCATTAAAGAGCCCACTCTTCGGGCTTCTGTGCTTCGTGCTTGTGCTCAGCGCCTCTGTAAACGCGGAGTCTTGTAAGAGCGGTGCGGCCCAGAGTAGAATCGGGCAGCATACCCTTGACTGCAAGCTCGACAGCGAACTCGGGCTTTGTCTTCATGAGGGTGCTGTACTTGACCTCTTTCATGTTGCCGATATAGCCGGTGTGATGATAATACATCTTCTGGTTGAGCTTGTTGCCGGTGAGGACAGCCTTCTCAGCGTTGATGATGATTACATGATCGCCGCAGTCGGCGTGAGGAGCGAATGTGGGCTTATGCTTGCCGCGAAGAAGGACGGCAGCCTGAACTGCTACCTTGCCGAGAGGCTTACCGGCAGCATCGATGACATACCACTTACGGGTGATGTCGCCCGCTTTGGGCATATAAGTTGACATACTTGTTACCTCCGATTTCTTAATGCTACGATATATTACCACATCGCTCTATGCTTGTCAAGCACTTTTTCTTTAAATTTTAATTTATGTTTTGCTATCTCCGTTTTTCTCAAGTTTTCTCGTTTTTTCATACCATTTGCTCGCTTATGATTTACGAAAAATTTTGCCGATAGCGCGATAAAATCGACAATCTACCGCTCAAATTGACTTTATCCCCGGCATAGTATATAATAAATGTATTATATAAGCTCACGGAGGCAGACATGAAAAAAGAAGAGATAAAGCGCATGAACGATCTCTATCACCTGTCGCAGGAGAGGGATCTGAGCGAAGAGGAATTCGCCGAATGGGAGGGTCTCAAGAAGCAGTATGTCGCCGATTTCAAGGCGAGCCTTACAGCCCAGCTCGACAATACATATGTAATAGACGACAAAGGCAACAAGCGCAAGCTCGAGAAGAAGTCGGGCGACAAGTAATCTGCGCGGACACAAAAACGAAAGAGTGATTTTATGTTTTGCAGAAATTGCGGAAAACAGCTCGAAGACGGATTCAAGGTCTGTCCATATTGCGGCGAACCGGTGAGCCTCGCGGAGAGCGACGCCAGACGCGCGGCACAGGAGCAGACCGCCTCAGAAGATACTCAGCCCGTACATAATGATATTCCGAAAGAGCCGGCTCCCCTGCCTGCTCCCGCACCCGTTCAGCCAAAGGCGAACAAGAAGCCCGAGCAGGAAAGTGAAAGCACCGGCGGATGGAAAGTTCTCGGATTTTTCCTCGGCTTCTTCGGTTCGCTGCTGTGGTTTCTGCCGCTCGTCAGCCTCGTGCTCTATCTAATATGGAAGAGCGACAAACCGAAGGTCGCCAATGGCATCGGTCAGTTCACGTTGATAGGTCTCGCGGTCGGCGTGGGACTCGCAGTTATTATTGCGATAATCGTCGGAGTGCTGTTTGCGATAACCGCGTCGATGACTGTGTTTGAAATGATACGCAGCTTCTTCCACGGTTCGCTCGGCGGGATAAACGATCTCGTCAGAAGTCTCCCGTTCATCGACTGAGCAACATAAAAATATTGAAACCGCCCGTGTTTTTTCCTTCAGAAATTCGGGCGGTATTTTTTGCGCACTTTTGAATTTATTCATTGACATTCATTCGATATTCAGCAATTATTCATTGATTCTTTTCCGCAAGCGGTAAAGCTTTCCTCCTTGCTGATGTGGATAACTATGTGGATAATGTGGATAACTTTTATGTTTTGATGACTATTCAGAATATATGCGTAAAGTAAAAAACTTTACAGTTTGATTTTAATAACTATATGGAAATATTCTGCATAAGCCGCATATGCAGTGACAAAAAAATTAACCCGGTTGCAGGAAAACTTGCAGCCGGGTTTTATGCATAAAATTTTACGCGTGATTTTTGTCTATTTTGCCAATATCAGACGTTCGCGAGAGCCGCGTCAAGATCGGCAATTATGTCATCGACATTCTCTGTTCCGACAGAAAGTCTGACAAGATTTTCATAGACTCCGCAGTCGTCGAGCTCCTGCGCGGTGAGCTGGCGATGAGTTGTGCTTGCCGGGTGCAGACAGCAGGTGCGGCTGTCCGCAACATGGGTGACTATCGCCGCGAGCTTGAGGCTGTCCATGAATCTGACCGCGTCCTCTCTGCCGCCTTTTATTCTCAGCGAAATGACGCCGCAGGTGCCGTTGGGCATATACTTCTGCGCAAGGTCATAGTATTCGTCGCCCTCGAGACCGGGATAGCGGACGGACTCGATCTTCGGATGAGCCTTCAGGAACTTTGCAACGGTGAGAGCGTTTGAGCAGTGGCGCGGCATACGCAGATGCAGAGTCTCGAGTCCGAGATTGAGCAGGAATGCGTTCATCGGAGACTGAATTGAACCGAGGTCGCGCATGAGCTGGGTCGTGCACTTTGTTATATATGCAGCCTTGCCGAACTGCTCGGTGTATACAACACCGTGGTACGACTCGTCGGGAGTTGTGAGCCCCGGGAACTTGTCGTTCTGAGTCCAGTCGAAGTTGCCGCTGTCAACTATTACTCCGCCGACACTTGTCGCGTGACCGTCCATATATTTTGTAGTCGAATGGGTGACTATATCCGCGCCGAACTCAAACGGGCGGCAGTTTATCGGAGTCGGGAAAGTGTTGTCAACTATCAGCGGCACGCCGTGGGAATGAGCCGCGCGCGCGTACTTTTCAATATCGAGCACGACGAGCGAGGGATTCGAGATAGTCTCGGCGAATACGGCTTTGGTGTTATCTTTGAATGCCGCGTTGAGCTCCTCCTCCGTCGCATCGGGGCGAACGAAAGTGAAATCGATGCCGAGCTTTCTCATCGTGACATTGAAAAGATTGAAAGTTCCGCCGTATATCGCGGACGCGGCAACGACATGGTCGCCTGCGGAGCAGATATTGAAAACGGAGAAGAACGACGCCGCCTGACCGGACGAAGTGAGCATCGCGCCGACGCCGCCCTCAAGGTCGGCTATCTTCGCGGCGACGCAGTCGTTGGTCGGATTCTGGAGACGGGTGTAGAAATATCCGGACTCCTGCAGGTCAAAGAGCCTGCCCATCTGCTCGCTCGATTCGTATTTATATGTCGTGCTTTGGACTATCGGCACAACGCGCGGCTCGCCGTTTTTCGGAGTGTAGCCGGACTGCACGCACTTTGTTTCTATATTAAAGCTCATTTTGTCTCCTCCTTTTTATCAGTCTTTGAGAAAATGACCCATAAGATCAAAGCTGGGATCGATGAAATTGCCGGTCTCGGACGCTGATTTTTCATTTATGCTCGCAACGCCGCTGTCAAGCTCTTTGCCTTTACGGTAAATCAGATACGGCACGGGGTCGGAAGCATGGGTGCGGGTCGCTATCGGGGTCGGGTGATCCGGCAGAACCATGACTTTATAATCGTCCTGAGTGTTGAGATAGTCAAGGATTATAGGCATTATGCGGCTGTCGATAAGCTCGATTGCTTTGACTTTATTCTCGGGCTCGTTTCTGTGACCGCACTCGTCGGGAGCCTCGACATGAATATAGACAAGGTCCTGACCTTTACGCCATTCGTCGATTGCAGCGTTCGCTTTGCCCTCGAAATTCGTGTCGATATAGCCGGTTGCGCCCTCGACTTCGGGGGTGTTCATGTCGGCGCAGATGCCGATGCCCTTGAGCAGGTCGACTGCCGAGACGATGCTGCCCTTCACGCCGAACTTCTCTTCAAAGGACGGCAGAGCAGGACGGCTTCCCTCGCCCCAGAGCCAGATAGAATTTGCGGGGAGCTTGCCCTCGGCGATTCTCTTCTTGTTCACGGGGTGATCTTTAAGAAGATCGTAGCTCTCGCGCATCATGGCAATGAGCTTTTCGGCGTTTGGAGAAGTCGAAAGATATTCGCCGATAACTCTGCCGGAGATATCATGCGGAGGAGTCATCTTGCCGAGATCCGTCGTGCCGTTATGTACGATAAGGCAATGGCGATAAGCCACGCCGCTGTAAAAATCAAATTCGCTGCTGCCGAAATGCTCCTGCACGGTCTCGATTATCTGCGCCGCCTCTTCGGTCGAGATATCGCCGCCGGAATAGTCGAGCATGGTCTTTGCGCCGTAATCCGCCTCGTCGCTCAAGGTGACAAGGTTGCAGCGCAGAGCGATATCCCTTTCGCTCATCTTGACTCCGATGCTGACCGCCTCAAGGGGCGAGCGGCCGGTGTAGCACTTCTTCGGATCGAATCCGAGCACGCTCATATTTGCAACATCGCTGCCGGGTTTGAGTCCGGCGGCAACGGTTCTGACAAGTCCGACTTCGCCCCTCGACGCGAGCGCATCGATATTGGGCTTCTTTGCAACTTCCATCGGCGTCTTGCCGCCGAGAGCCTCAACGGGATAATCCGCCATGCCGTCGCAGAGAACTACAGCATATTTCATATATCTTCACCCTTTCAGAGAATTTATGCACAAACGATGCATACCGGGCGCGGCAAGTTCGGTTAGCATATGCATACTCGCCCGCCGCTGCTTTAATTATATCATAAAGTATCAGCGCATTAAAGCGGAAATTGCGAAAGATTATACACATATACTATATAAAAAAGAGTGCAAAATGACGAAAAATTATTTGTCAAAATGCGCTTGCAGCATATAATTGAGTGAGGCACAATGATATAATCGATTTGGAAGAAATATTCAAAAGGAGGATACTTATGACAAAAAGATTATTTGCAGTTTTGCTCGCATGCCTGCTGATTCTTATAAGCTTCACGGCATGCGGCACAAAAACGCCCGAGTCCGGCACGACCGCGGCAGAAGACATATCCGCCGCAGAAACCGAAGCCAACGCGCAGACGAGCGCAGAAGAAACAGCGGCAAGTTCAGAAGCGGCATCCGAATCCGCAGAGCCGAGCACTGTACAGAGCACGCAGAAACCTACAGCAAATAAACCGGCATCGAAACCTGCAACGACTGCAAAATCGAACAATTTCGGCTCAACTTCAAAAGGCAAGCTTGAAGTCAGCGCAGGAAGCGTGAAAAGTGTTGCCGGCGCAAAGGTGCTCAGGGCGTGGAAGCTCAACTCAAACGGAGTGAATATCGAAATCCATCGCATAGCATACGGACCGCAGATAACTCAGGCTTTCAAAAAAGCGAACGCGGACGGAGCTATCGACTATGATAAAACAGTCACCTATCAGCCTATAATCAATGTTGCGATAATCACCTGCTCGCCCGAGCATATCGGTGTTGCCTCAAGCCAACAGCTTCTCGGCACAAATGTCGGCAAGGTTGAGGATATGGGCAGAAAGAGCGGCGCACTCATAGCGATAAACGGCGAAGCAGGCTCAACATATAAAAAAGGTGCTCCGACTGTTCGCAACGGCTCGGTCGTTTCGACAGACGGCAGCGGGAAAGAGCGACTGCTGATATACAAAAACGGCACATGGAAAGTCGAAACGCTCACAAACGAGAACTGCAAATCATATATTTCGCAGGGCGTTTATAATTCCCTGCGCTATCAAAGACAAGTCATAACAAACGGCAAGGCAACCAACGAGCACGACACTTATTATCACAACCGCACCGTTTTTGCGCAGATATCAGAGAACAAATATATCATGGCTATGGGCGAATTTATGCCGCTCGACAACATGATGAAAGTCCTCATAGCATACGGCGCGAGGAATGCGTTTTTGCTAAACGGGGGCAACTGCTCGTCGATGTATGTCAAGGGCATCGGCAACACGACCGGCACAAAGGCGACTCAGCTCAAGAACCTCAACAAGCCGTGCGTTATCGAGAGCGAATTCTTCGCGGCAAACGGTATGCTCGGATTGAACTCCGCCGGGAAGCAGAAATTAGGCGGTCCGTGCAACGAGCTCGACATAGTATATGTAAAATAAAAAGCAAAAGGGTGAGACGGTGAAAAAGGCTTTCAGAGCGGCTGCAATTGCGGCAATATTGCTATTTGCGCTGACTTTTATCGGAAACGCAAAAATCAAAAGCACATCGGCTCACCTGCTGTTTTCTTCATCTGTCCACATAGGAGGCAATGAATCGCGGGAAGTCACGCTCAAAAGTGGCGACAGAATAGCCATCGGCTCGTATCTCGGCGAGCCTATTGTATGGAGAGTAATCGAAACAGGCGACAAAACTCTGCTCATGAGCGAAAAAGTGCTGTGCTTCAGGGCGTTCGACCCGTCCGAGGACGGCATCGGCAGCTCCGATTATCTCACCTCTCCCTTGCGCGCATGGCTCAATTCAGAGAGCGGATTTTTAAGCCCAGAGAATTTTTCAAATAATGACCTTTCGCTCATATCGCCCGACCAAAACGGCGATTCAATATTCCTGCCGTCAAAAGATATGCTCAAAAATATAAGCGCCGCCGACCGCCGCAGAAGCCCGACCGAGCAGTGCATTAAAAATGATACTTCGCGCTATTTAACTCTGCGCAAATACTGCTGGTATTGGACAAGCTCGCCGGTTTCGACAAATCAGAGCAGCGTTACGGCGGTCACCACGACCGGCGGGTTCTATAAAACGCTCGCGGCGGACGAGCTGTGCGGCGTATGCCCGGCGATGTATCTTCGCGGCAATATTCTCGTTCTTTGCGGAAGCGGAACCGCCGAAAATCCGTATGCGTTGGCGGGAGGTGGCGAAAGATGAGAGAAAAGCTGAAAGAATTTCGAAGCTCTCCGCGCTCGATAATCGCCGCGTTCTCCGCCGCCGTGCTGTTTTTCTGCACGGTGTTCACTCGGCTGATACTCAAAACCGACGACGGTCACTTTCTCGGCATACTCCACCGAAACGGATTCACAGTCGCAAGCTGGCTGCACGAGCGGTACACGACCGTGTCCGGGCGGATAGTCGGCGAATGGCTGATGATAAATTTTCTGCGCCTGCCGCTCGTTTTCTGGAAGCTGTTCATCGCCGCGCTGATTATATATATAATGTATTTTCTCTGCCGCCTGTCGGACTTTTTCGGCGAAAAGACAGATATAAGACAGAGATATATCTTCGCCTGCTCGGTGCCGTTGGCAGTATTTCTGCCATGCCTCAACCCGTCAGTGTTCTGGTTTGCGGGCTCGTTCACATTTCTCGTTCCGTTCGCCGCCCTGCTTATCACGGTGACCCCGCTCACGTTCGAGGTATTCGGCGAGCGCGTGAATTCCATAGCATATGTCGCCGCCGCGATTGCTTCTGTCGTCGCGGCATCTCAGGAGCAGTCCTGCGCCGCTGTGCTCGCGCTGCAGGTGATTCTGCTGATTTTTTCGGCATATCAACGCAGGCTCAGACTCCGTCAATTCATTCCGCTCCTGCCGAGCGCGGTTTCCGCCGCGGTGTTAATTCTCTCGCCCGGACTTCGCGGGCGCGGAGCGATGGAAGCGGCGTCGGGTTTTGAAAGATTCTCTAAAATGAATATATTCGAAAAACTGCTCTGCGGATTTTCGAATTATTTCGCGTTTTCGTTTTTCTTCTCGCTGATAACAACTGTCGTTTTTCTCGTTCTGCTTGGCGCATCGGTATATGAAGCGTTCGGCGGCTCGCGGAAAATAAAGAAAATTTCATCAGTCTTTGCAATATTTGCCTCGGTGCTGTGCGTCGGAGTCAACGCCGCATATATTATTATCCGCCGCACCACCCCGGACAAGGGCTTTGAAAAGATGTTCAAGAGCGGCAATTACCTTCCGCTCGAACTCGCGGTTATCGCGCTCTGTTTTGTCTTTCTCTTTAGTATTTTCATTCTTATAGCGGCGCTCATCAAAAAGAACAAAAAGCTCGGTTTCACCGTCGGCGTGCTGTTCAGTGCCGCTGTCTGCTGCGCCGCAGTGCTCGGATTCTCTTCGTCCGTCTACGCCTCCGGTCAGCGCGTGTTTTACTACACCGAGATGTTCACGCTCATCGCCTGCGCAGCGATGTATTCTTCACTTTCCGATAGCAAAGCAAAAAAATTCGCGGGATATGCAGTCCCGACAACCGCATTTATTTTCTATATTATCAATTGTTTCACCTACACATTCCTCGAGATACCCATAATGGGCTAAAGCAAATTGTAAAGCGATTTACTTTACAATTTACACGCTTATTTTTTAGCGCAAAAATCAAAGCTCCCGTGCGACTTTCCCGATATATCAACACATTCGGGGACACATGGGAGCTTTTGCTTTTTGATTTATAAATCATGTAAAGCTTAACATCTTGTCATCAATGACCGTGCGGAACGACATCGAGTTTATCATGTTCCTCGCCGAGATCGGCGTGCAGGAGCGCAAAGAACACTATCGCGAGCAATATTTCGGCGCACCAGATGGTCTTGCCGCCGAGATAGCCGCAGAGAAATGTGGAAACAACCGCGCCCGCGACAAACGAGCCTATCATCAGCAGATGCGCGAACATCTTGCCGCGCGCCTCTTTATTACCGCTGCGAAGCCACTTGACGAGGTTCGAGCCGACCTGGCGGACATGGTTGGTGCAGAAGGTAGTCGCCATCGGAATCTTTTTCGCCTGGCGGAATGTATTGAACTGCATCGAAGCGATAAAATTCACAGCCACCTGGCAGATCTGCGGCGGCGCATCGTCCGGGACGAAGCCGAGCGCAAATATCCACGCCATTTCAAACGCCACGAACGCCGTGTCCCAGCGGACTATCTTGCGGCGGTTTATATGCTTGGGCAAGAATTCCGAAATGACCGTGCCGAGCAGATAAGCCGAAGCGGGCAAAAGATAATACAGCGCCTTGCGCCAGTTCCCGCGCCCGATCTGAACCGCCATGAGCACGAAGTTCGCCGTCTGCGCGTTGCAGAACACGCCGCCCTTTTGAACATAGGTATATGCGCCGAAAAATCCGCCGACAGCTATCATAACGGCAAATATCCAAAGCTTTTCGCATTCGAGAAGCTCTTCCTCTTTTTTGAGAGCCTTTTCTTTCATCGTTCACCACACCGTTTATTTTCTACAACGCATAAGTTTATCACTGCTCCCCGTCTCTGTCAAGGAACGGGAAATAGCCGCAACATCTTGAAAAAAAGCCGTTTTCATGGTATTATTTAGGGTATTATATACCATTATAGAATGCAATATATAAAAGAGGAGAATAGCATGTCAAAGCTTTTGAAGTATTTGAAAAAATACAAAATTGAAAGTATTCTCGCGCCGTTTTTCAAGCTCATTGAAGTGGCGTTCGAGCTGACTGTTCCGCTGATAGTCTCAACTATAATCGATGTCGGCATAGAGAACGGCGACAAAGTTTATATTATCAAACGCTGCCTGCTGCTCGGTCTGCTCGGCATACTGGGTCTTTGCAGCACACTTGTGGCGCAGTATTTCTCGGCAAAGGCGTCAGTCGGCTTCGCTACCGATATCCGCCACGCGCTTTTCAAGCATATCGGCAAGCTCTCTTATTCCCAGCTCGATTCGCTCGGCGCGCCGACGCTTATAACCCGCCTGACGGGCGACATAAACCAGGTGCAGACCGGAACGAACCTGACTCTGCGCCTCGTCCTGCGCTCGCCGTTCGTCGTTTTCGGCGCGGTGATAATGGCGTTCACGGTCGACGCAAAATCGTCGCTCGTGTTCGTCGTTGCGGTACCCGCTCTCGCCGCGGTCGTGTTCGCGATAATGCTCGTGTGCATACCGATGTACCGCAAGGTTCAGCAGAAACTGGACGGGCTGCTGAGCAAGACGCGCGAAAACCTGCTCGGCACCCGCGTTGTCAGAGCGTTCTGCAAAGAGGAAGAGGAAATTGCGGACTTTGACGCGAAGAACAACGCCCTGACCGAGATGCAGACGGCGGTCGGCAGGATATCCGCTTTCATGAACCCCGCAACCTTCGTGCTCATAAACCTCGCGATAATCGCACTGATATATGTCGGCGCAATACGCGTTGATTCCGGCGCCATTTCGCGCGGCGCGGTCGTTGCGCTCTATAACTACATGTCCCAGATTCTCGTTGAGCTGATAAAGCTCGCGAATCTCATAATCAGCGTCACAAAGGCAATAGCCTGCGGCAACCGAATTCAATCGGTGCTCGATATCGAGCCCGGCACTGTCCCCGGCACTGTCACTGACGGCAATGAAAGCAGCGAATATTCGGTCGAGTTTGACAAGGCGTGCCTGTCATATAACGGTAGCGAGGAATCGCTGCACAATATCGACCTCAAAATAAAGCGCGGCAGCTCGATAGGTGTTATCGGCTCGACCGGCTCGGGCAAGACTTCGCTCGTCAATCTTATTCCGCGATTCTACGATGTCACCGGCGGATGCGTGCTCGTTGACGGCGTTGACGTGCGCGACTACGACACAAAGGCTCTGCGCTCGAAAATAGGCGTCGTCTCGCAGAAAAAAGCCCTGTTCGCCGGCACTGTCAGGGATAACATCCGCTTCGGCAAGCAGGACGCCACTGACGAAGAAATCTGGCAGGCGCTCGAAACGGCGCAGGCAAAGCAGATGATAGAGGACAAGAGCGGACAGCTCGACTTCGTCCTCGAACAGGAGGGCAAAAATCTCTCGGGCGGTCAGCGTCAAAGAATGACCATAGCCCGCGCCCTCGTCAGAAAGCCAGAGGTGCTCATCCTCGACGATGCGGCGAGCGCACTCGACTATGCCACCGGAGCGGCGCTGAACAAAGCGCTGAGGAACACCGACTTCGCCCCGACCGTCATAACCGTGTCCCAGCGCGTTGCGGCGATAAGAAACGCCGATACCATAGTCGTTCTCGACGAGGGCGAGATAGTCGGCATGGGCACGAACGACGAGCTTCTGCGCTCGTGCGAGGTCTACAAAGAAATTTTCGATTCCCAGCTTGAAAAGGAGGATGCGTAACCGTGAAGAACAAAACCGTTTTCAAACGAGTTATCGCGGTCATCGGCCGCTCGAAGCTTCTGCTGTTCCTTTCGCTCATCCTCTCCGTTGCAAGCGTCATTCTCTCGCTCTATATCCCAGTCCTCGCCGGACGCGCGATAGACGGAATAAAGCTGCACGGCAACGTTGATTTTGAAGTCATAAAGAAGTGCCTTTTCGGCATTCTGATCTGCGCCATAGTCGGCGGAGTGCTCCAGTGGGTGATGAACATCATCAACAACCGAATAGCCTATAACACCGTACGCGACATACGCTCAAAGGCGTTTTCGCATATGCAGACCCTCCCCGTGGCGTTCGCCGACTCCCACCCCTACGGCGATATCGTCAGCCGCATAACGGCGGACGCGGAGCAGTTTGCCGACGGACTGATTCTCGGCTTTTCCCAGCTGTTCACGGGCGTTGTCACGATAGCCGTGACGCTCGTTTTCATGCTCACTATATCGCCGCTCATCACTCTCGCGGTCGTGGTGCTGACCCCGATATCGCTGTTCACGGCGCGTTTTATAGCACGCCGCACTTATTCGATGTTCAAAAAGCAGTCCGAGACCCGCGGCGAGCAGACCGCGCTCATCAACGAGATGATACAGAATCAAAAGACCGTTCAGGCGTTTTCATATGAAGATAGAGCGGTTGAAAGATTTGACGAGAGCAATGAAAAATTGCGCAAATATTCGCTCAAATCTATATTCTTCTCGTCGCTTACAAACCCGACCACCAGATTTATCAACAATCTTATCTACGCCGTAGTCGGGCTCATGGGCGGAATATTCGCCATCGGCGGCATGGTGACCGTCGGCGGATTCGTTAGCTTCCTCGCCTACTCGAACCAGTACACAAAGCCGTTCAACGAGATTTCCGGCGTCGTGACGGAGCTCCAGAACGCTCTCGCCTGCGCGGCAAGAATATTCGAACTCATAGACGAAAAGCCCGAGGAGTCGGACGAAAATTGCTCGGCGCTCAGCGATCCCGAGGGAAGCGTGGAGTTCGACAATGTCCGCTTCTCATATGACAAGAGCAAGAAGCTCATCGACGGCTTCGATTTCTTTGCCCCGTCCGGCAAGACAATAGCCGTTGTCGGTCCGACAGGGTGCGGCAAGACTACGCTTATCAATCTCCTGCTCCGCTTCTACGACGTTGACGGCGGAAGCATAAAGGTTGACGGCGAGAATATAAACGACATCACACGCCACAGCCTCAGACACCATTTCGGCATGGTGCTCCAGGACACCTGGATAAAAAACGGCACAGTCCGCGAGAATATAGCGTTCGGCAAGCCCGATGCCACGGACGAAGAGATAATCGCCGCCGCCAAGGCTGCACGCGCTCACAGCTTTATAAAGCGACTCAAAAACGGCTACGACACCGTCATCGGCGACGACGACGGACTCTCCGAGGGTGAAAGACAGCTGCTCTGCATCGCGCGCGTCATGCTCATGAAGCCGCCGATGCTCATTCTCGACGAGGCGACTTCATCGATAGACACCAGAACGGAATTGAAAGTTCAGGATGCGTTCAACACGCTCATGCAGGGGCGCACCTCGTTCGTCGTGGCGCACAGACTCTCGACCATCCGCCACGCCGACTGCATTCTCGTTATGAAAGACGGCAAGGTCGCCGAGCAGGGCACGCACGAAGAGCTGCTCGCAAAGAACGGATTCTATACTAAGCTCTACAACAGCCAGTTTGCACAGTGAAAATAAAGGGTTGTCCTTGCGACAGCCCTTTTTTAATTACTCCTTGTTGACATCGGCAAAAAGTATGATATAATTATAACAGCTGTTATAAAACAAGTGTTTTATAATTATTATTGGAGGACACCATGGACTACATTCGCCTGTCACCTGAAAATCTTGAGAGCGAGCACATATGCTGCGCCATATCAAACGCCAAGGACCCGCAGGTCATTGCAAAAAAGCAGTGGCTTGCCGAAAGGCTCGGCGAGGGTCTGGTATTTTTAAAAGCCGACGCGCGCGGGAAGTGCTTTATTGAGTATATCCCCGCCGAAAACGCATGGGCGCCGATAGACGCGCCCGGCTATATGTTCATCGACTGTCTCTGGGTCTCCGGCTCTTTCAAGGGGCACGGATATTCAAACGACCTGCTCAACGAATGTATCCGCGACAGCCGCGAAAAGGGCAAATTGGGGCTGTGCATACTCTCATCGACGAAGAAGCGCGGTTTTCTCGCCGACCCGAAGTATCTGAAATATAAGGGCTTCATAAAGGTCGATTCGGCAGAGCCGTATTTCGAGCTGATGTATCTGCCGTTTGACCCGTCCGCGCCCGCTCCGCGCTTTCGCGAGCAGGCAAAGATCGCTCAGACTGACGGCGGAGGGTTCGAGATATTTTATACAAGCCAGTGCCCGTTCACGGCGAAATATGTTCCGATAATTGAAAATATGGCAAATGATATGAACCTGCCGCTGAGCGCCGTGCATATCTCATCGCGCGAGCAGGCTCAAAACGCGCCCTGCGCCTACACCGCATTTTCGCTGTTTTATAACGGAAAGTTCATAACGCACGAGATACCGAGCGAAAAGAAATTCGCGGCGATTTGTGAAGAGTTCGTAAAATAAAACACCGCCGGATTGACCGGCAGCGTAAAATATACTAATATAGAAAAGGGAAAAGATATCTGTCCGCCCCGGCGGGCGAAAAGGAGACGTTATGCTTAACATCAAAAACCTGACCAAAACCTACGGCGAGAAAAAGGCTGTTGACGACCTGACGCTGCATATCGCGCCCGGCGAGATATACGGCTTCATCGGCCACAACGGCGCGGGCAAGACCACAACGCTCAAATCCGTTGTCGGCATTCTGCAGTTCGACGAGGGCGAGATAACGATAAACGGCATCTCGATAAAAGAAAAGCCGCTCGCCTGCAAAAAAATCATAGCCTATATCCCCGACAATCCCGACCTCTACGAATACATGACGGGAATAAAATATCTGAACTTCATCGCTGATATTTTCGGTGTCAGCGCCGACGACCGCCGCGAGCGCATACATAAATATGCCGATATGTTCGGGCTGACCGCCGACCTCGCGCAGCCCATCTCGGCATATTCCCACGGCATGAAGCAGAAGCTCGCGATAATCTCCGCGTGGATCCACGAGCCCAAGTTAATTATCATGGACGAGCCTTTTGTCGGTCTCGATCCCGCCGCATCGCATCTGTTAAAAGGCATGATGCGCGAAGTCTGTAACTCCGGTGGCGCAATATTCTTCTCGACCCATGTGCTCGAAGTTGCCGAAAAGCTCTGCGACAAGGTCGCGATAATAAAAAGCGGAAAGCTCATCCGCTCCGGCACAATGGAAGAGGTCAAGGGCGACTCCAGCCTTGAGAACGTGTTCCTCGAACTGGAGGGAGAAGAATGCTGAAAACACTGATAAAAAAACAGCTTCTCGAACTCAATAAAAGTTTCTTCATTGACCGCAAGACGGGCAAGGGTAAATCTACCCGCTCGGCGACGTTCTCGATAGTGCTGTTCATATTGCTCATGATTTTTGCCATCGGCGGAATGTTCTGCTATATGTCATATTCGATGCGCCCGCTGATAACCTACGGCATGAGCTGGCTCTATTTTGCCATTATGGGCGCTACCGCCGCGCTTTTCGGCGTTTTCGGCAGCGTGTTCAACACATATTCGAGCCTCTATGACGCAAAGGACAACGACCTTCTGCTCTCGATGCCCATTCCAGTGCGCGATATCATGGCGGCGCGCCTCATCGGGGTCTATCTCATGGGGCTGATGTATTCCGGCGTTGTGGTAATCCCCGCCGTCGGCGTGTATTTCATAACCGCGCACCCCGGAATATCCGGCATAACCTCCGTTATAATGGCTGTTATGGTGACTGTTCTCGTTCTTATACTGTCGTGCATACTCGGCTGGGTCGTTGCAAAAATCGCAGTTAAATTAAAAAACAAGAGCATTATAACAGTTATAGTTTCAATAGCGTTTCTCGGCGGCTACTACTATGTCTACTTCAGGGCGAACGAGATAATCACCGGCATCGTCGCGAACAGCGCGACTGTTGCCACAAAGGTGCGCGCGTCCGCCTATCCGCTCTATATTTTCGGCAAGGCGTTCGCGGGCGATGTTCTGCCGACAATTATAATTTCGCTCATCATTCTCGCCTTGCTCGCCGCGACATGGCTCATAATGTCGCGCACATTCTTAAAACTCGTCACGAGCAGCGGAAAGACCGCAAAGACGGTCTACAAAGAGAAGACGGTCAAGCAGCAGGGCACAGACCGCGCGCTTCTGCGCCGCGAGATAAACCACTTCCTCTCGAGCCCGTCTTATATGCTCAACTGCTCGCTCGGGGCGCTGTTTATGATAGCCGTCGCTGTTTTCTCGCTGATAAAAAGCGACTGGTTTATCGGCGTTGTCACCCGAATGGATGAGGAATTGCTGGAATACGCCCCGACATTTGCGTGCTTGCTTTTATGCCTGCTCTCTTCGATGAATATACTCACTGCGCCCGCGATATCCCTCGAGGGCAAGAGCCTCTGGATAGCCCGCTCGCTCCCCGTCACCTCGTGGCAGATTCTCAGGGCGAAGCTGAAGCTCCATATGCTCTTCACCGCCGTCCCCGCGCTGATATGCAGCATATGCTTTTGTATTGCCATCAAGCCGGAGCTTCTCACGGCGGCGGTCATGATTATCCTGCCGCAGATATTCACGCTCCTGTGCGCCGTTTCTGGGCTCAGAGTGAATATCAGGATGCCCAACCTCACCTGGAGCAGCGAGAGCGGAGCGGTCAAGCAGAGTCTCGGCATCATGCTCGCAATGTGCCTCGGCTGGGCGTATATTATCGTGCTTATCGCTGTCTATCTGTTCGCGGTGCAGGTGCTGCCGAATGTGTTCGCGCTGATAATCGCGACAGCAGTAATAGCAATAATAACCGCGATATCCTTCGCAAGGCTCAAGTGCAAGGGCGTAAAGAGATTTGAGACACTGTAAGCAAAAATAAATATCAGCAGCCGTGGTTCGTTGAGAATCACGGCTGTTGTTTTTT
>OJAW01001060.1_pt1 | contig 16990 bp, 15 predicted proteins | sample 1589151 | NCBI WGS metagenome assembly OJAW01 (sample SAMN03283290) | human gut metagenome | biome: human-associated habitat; material: feces | host: Homo sapiens | place: Peru | collected 2012
GTTGCTTTTACATACTATAAATTTTAACACTTGTTGTGCATTTGAATTTTCACCTAAATAATCTTCTGAAAAATATAAATTATTTTTTACCCAATTTTTATCTTTTAATGCTGTTTTTATAGCTTCTACTGCTTTATTTTTACTATTTTCGTTTTTTGTATTATTATTTTGTTTTACCTCATTTCCTGATGTTGTTTGATTTGATTCTTGTACATTATTTTTATTTGTATTATCATTTTCGTTTGTGTTGTTATTCTCATTTATGTTATTATTTTCATCAAGTAAGATTGTATAAATTGTTGAATCCATAAACTTAATGTCTTCATTTGTAGGGTTATACATTGGTGCTTTGTCATCTACTGGTTTTTCAGGTGGCTTTTCTCCTCTTTCTTTATCATTATTAGTAGCCACATTTAAGCTATTTTCAATAGAGTTCTTTTGCTCAATATAATTTTGTGTATTAAATATAACTATAATGCTTAATACACTTATTGTAAGAATAGCCATAGTTGTATAAAATACTTTGTTTTTTAGTTTATTCACTTTCTCCCTCCAATCTGTAACCTAGTCCTCTAACAGCCTTTACATTTACTTTTGAACCTATTGCTTTTAATTTTTTCCTTATAAATGACAAGTATGCCTCCAAGTTATTAGATTCTATTTCATTTTCCATTCCCCAAACTTTATCATAAATTTGATCTTTGGATAATATTTGGTTTGGGTTTCTCATAAAATACTCTAAAAGTTGAAATTCCTTGCATACTAATTCAACCGTTTCTCCTGTATTTTTACATTTAAGTTTTGAAGTTGCTATGTTTAGCTCTATATCTCCATATGCTATTATATTTTTATTTTTCATTTCTGAAGGATCTCTTAGCTGAATATTAACTCTAGCAATCAGTTCTTCTATATGAAAAGGTTTTGTAACATAATCATTAGCTCCATGCTTAAGGCCTGTAAGCTTATCCTCTAAAGTTGATTTTGCAGTAAGCATAATTACCTTTGTGTTTATTTCTTGCTTTCTAATGTTATTTAAAATTTCAAAACCATTCATTCCTGGTAGCATAACATCTAAAATTATTAGGTCATAAATATTAGCCGTAGCATTATATAGCCCTTCTTCTCCATCTGTACAAATGTCTACTTGATATTTTTCTTTTTTTAATTTTGATGCAATTGCATCTGCCAAATTAAATTCATCTTCAATTATTAAAATACGCATGCTATTGCCTTCTTTCTCTTTTACCAATTTGTCATTGACTCTTCGGTAAACTTACTTCAAGTTGTGTGATGATTATATTATACTTAATTTAATGATGATTGTATATATTTTTCACAGAATTATCATAATACAAAAAGAAAGGGTGATGTTATGGCATTAATAAAATGTCCTGAATGTGGCAACCAAATAAGTGATAAAGCTGAGAGTTGCCCAAAATGTGGTTATGAGTTAAAGAAAAAAGAGACTCCTACCACCTCTGATAATAAGGTAGCCAGTTCCTTTATAAATAAAGGTAATATTAAATATATACTAATAATATTAGCTATAATTGTAGCTGGTTTCTTGTTTTTTAATCAAAACAGTAACAATACAGGAACAGGCACAGGTGGCACTGGTACAGGAGGAACTGGAACTGGTGGTACTGGTACTGAGCAACCTACCACTCCATCAACTAATTATGGTTATACAGTGTACAATGATCCTTACCTTGGAATATCTTTTGAAATGCCTGGTACTTATAAAGTTGCTACAGACAAAGAAGGATATATTTATGTAGGTAGAAATATAGATAGTCAAGGTGCTTTAATTCCATATATAATTATTGGCAGATATGACAAATATACTAGCGAAGTACAATTTTTAAATGATTTTACAACTTATATGAGAAAGCAGTATAGCGATTTAAAAGTTACTATTGATTTACTTTCTGGTACTATTGGAAATAAAACAGTTTATGGTATTGCATATAATTATACTTCAAGTGGTCACTTAATAGTTGATAATAGATATGCTATTTTAGTTAACGGCAAAGTATATATGGTAGGTTCTAAAGAGGAAAATACAAATTCAACTGAAATCAATAATGTAGTAACTCATATTTTATCAACTTTAACAGAAAGGGGGTCATAAAATATGGCTTTAATAAAATGTGAAGAATGTGGAGAAAGCATATCTTCTAGTGCTAAGGTTTGTCCACACTGTGGTGTGAAAATCAATTTGCAAACTTGTCCTGAATGTGGTGCTAAATTAAATGGAGATGAAACTAACTGTCCTGAATGTGGCTACCCTGTTGGCAAGAAAAATGCTACAAATATAATAACTGAAAACTTAGATAAAATAACAGGTGCTCAATCTAAAAGCTATATAAAATTTAAAGATTTATTTAAAAATACTTTCAAAAAACATACTGAAGAAGATTTGGATGAGGTTTTTGTTTGTGGTTCAGATAAAACTACTCCAAATGTTAAAGATATTAATCCAAAGAATGCAAGTGCATGGGTATATTTTAAAATATTTGTATTTTTCATAATTGCATATATCCCTACTCGTATAGGATTTATAGACTATGGAAATATAAACTTCTTGCCAATAATGATAATGTTAGCAGCTTTTGCTGTTCCAGTAACTGTACTTATATTTTTCTTTGAAATTAACCTATTTAGAAATATACCTTTCTATAAGGTAATAAAATACTTTGTACTTGGTGGAGCATTATCACTAATCTTAGCTATACTATATTTTTCATTACCATATTTTGAAACAAATGCTACTGTTCAAACTTACGAAGGTGCTTTATTGATTGGCTTAGTTGAAGAGGCTGCAAAAGCTGTTATAGTTGCTATTTTCTTATTTAAAAGTAAAAAGAGCAATTATATATTAAACGGATTATTAATTGGTGCCGCTGTTGGTGCAGGATTTGCAGCATTTGAAACAGCTGGATATATTTTAAAATTTGGTCTTAACAATGGATTACAAACAATGTTAGAAATTATTAAATTACGTGGTTTCTTAGCACCTGGTGGCCATGTTGCTTGGGCTGCTATAGAAGGTGCAGCATTGATGTATGTTAAAGGATTTGAGAAATTAGATAAAAAACATCTAAATGATAAATTTTATATTGAAAATGATCAAAGAATAAATGTTAGAGATGTAATAGCGAGAGAATTGTGTGCTAATTTGTTAATTCACAGAGAGTATTCAAATCCTTATCCAGCTAAATTGGTAATAACAAAAGGTAATATTATTACAGAAAATGCAAATAAACCTAGAATAATTGGTTTTATAGATTTAAATAATTATTCTCCATATCCTAAAAATCCAAAAATTGCCGGGTTTTTTAAGGAAATAGGTCTTGCTGATGAATTGGGTTCTGGTATCAAGAAAATTGCAAAATATACTAAGATATATAGTGGTGGTGGAGAACCTTTATTTAAAGATGATGAAATCTTTGTTGCCACTGTTCCATTAACTAATAAAAGTAGTGATTCAGGTTTTATTAAGAATAAAGAGTTAAAAGAATTGATTCTTGCTTTTATTAAAGAATCTTCAGATGGTCGAACTAGACAGGAAATAAACGATTATATTTATTTACAAATGAATGAAAATTTAGAAACAAAGAATAATAGAGTAAGAACATCATTAACTTATTTAAGAAAAAAAGGCTTAATTGAAAATATAGGCTCTGACACAAAGTCTGTTTGGATTATTAAATAAAATTCTGCAGAGAATTCTGCAGAGCTCTGCAGAGAATTCTGCAGAAATACATGAAATTTATTGAGGAAAAAACCAAATAATATTTAAATTTTTATACAGTAATAATTTTAAAATATATAAAGTTATTATGGCTAAATGTAATAACTTTGCAACTATAATAAAAATCAGTTTGGCATCAGGTCCGACATATAATGATATAACTGTTAGACCTACATTTTATTTAAATTCATCTATTAAATATTCATCTGGATCTGGTACAAAAGATGATCCAATTTATATAGATATGTGATTTACTCTTGACTTCTATGCTTTATTTGTATTATAATGAAGTCACTTGAAAAACGATGAGTGGGACAAGTATTTATTATAAACATAATAGAGAGTTTTTCAATATGGTGCAAGAAAAACAATGGTAAAAATAAATATATCACCCAGGAGTTTAGTAATTGAAGTAATAGTAGGTTGCTACGTTAATCGCGTTAAGATAATTAAGTTAATAAAAGGATGGTACCGTCATACATTGACTCCTTGGTATCGTCCTTTTTTATTTTGGAGGGAAAAGTAATGGAAAAATTTAAAAGTTTAAGCAAAGAATCAGTTGATATAACTGAAGCAAAAATCTTAGAAAAGTGGAAAAGCGAAGACATACTTGCAAAATGTATCGAAAACAGAAAAGATGCTCCATACTTTGTATTCTATGATGGACCTGCGACTGCAAATGGACATCCTGGACTACATCACATGGTTGCAAAATTCTTAAAAGATGCAATTTGTAAATACAAAACAATGCAAGGATATAAAGTTCTTCGTAAAGTAGGCTGGGATACTCATGGTTTACCAGTTGAATTACAAGTTGAAAAAGAGCTAGGTTTTTCAGGTAAAAAAGACATTGAAAAATATGGTATCAAAGAATTCAATCAAAAATGCAAAGAAAGTGTTTGGAAAAATGAAGATACATTTACAGATTTAACTGAAAAAATGGGTCAATTCATAGACATTAAACATCCATATGTTACATACGATAACAACTACATTGAAACAGAATGGTGGATTTTAAAAAAATTCTATGAAGAAGGATTATTTTATGAAGGAGTAAAAATTCTTCCTTATTGCCCAAGATGTGGAACAGGTCTTGCATCACACGAAGTTGCTCAAGGCTATGAAGAAACAAGTGTTGATACGGTAATAGTACCAATGAAGAAAAAGGATAGTGATGTATATTTCCTAGTTTGGACAACAACACCATGGACATTAATAGCTAATGTTGGTTTATGTGTAAATCCAGATTATGATTATTCACTAGTTTTAAGTAAAGGAACAAAGTTTATTTTAGCAACATCTCTTATTTCAAAAGTTTTAGGTGATGATGTAGAAATCCTAGACACATTCAAAGGTAGCTCTTTAGAATACACAGAATACGAACAACTAATACCTGAACTTTCTGTTAATAAAAAAGGTTTCTTTGTATGTTGTGATTCATATGTTACTGCAGAAGATGGTACTGGTGTAGTTCATTTAGCTCCAGCATTTGGTGCAGATGATGCAAATGTTGGAAGAAAATACAACTTACCTTACTTAAATCCAGTAGGTGAAGATGGAAAATACACTGAAGGACCATGGAAGGGAATGCTTGTTTTTGATGCAGATGTCGAAGTAATCAAATACTTAAAAGAAAACGATAAATTATTTAAAAAACAAAGAATAGTTCACAACTATCCTCATTGTTGGAGATGTCACACACCTTTAATTTATTATTCTAAACCAAGTTATTATCTTGAAGTAACTAAAATAAAAGATAAAATTGTAGCTAATAACAAAACTGTTAATTGGTATCCTTCATATGTTGGTGAAAAACGTTTTGGTAACTGGTTAGAAAATTTAAATGACTGGGCAATATCTCGTTCAAGATACTGGGGAACACCACTTCCATATTGGATTTGTTCATGTGGTCATACTGAAATGATTGGTTCACGTAAAGAATTAGTAGAAAAAGCTATTGAAAATATTGATGAATCTATCGAATTACATAGACCATACATAGATGATGTTCATCTTTTATGCCCTGAATGTGGTAAATCCATGACTAGATGTAAGGATGTAATAGATTGTTGGTTTGACTCAGGTTCTATGCCATTTGCACAATTTCATTATCCGTTTGAAAATAATGATTTGTTTGAAACTCAATTTCCAGCAGACTTTATTTGTGAAGGTATTGATCAAACTCGCGGATGGTTCTATACACTTTTAGTAATTTCAACATTTGTAAAAGGTGTAAGTCCATTTAAAAATGTTTTAGTAAATGATTTATTATTAGATGCAAATGGTAAAAAGATGAGTAAAACAATGGGTAATATCGTCGAACCATTTACAACAATGAAAGAATATGGTGCAGACACAGTTAGATTCTATCTTCCATATGTTTCACCAGTCTGGGTACCTTTAAAATTTGATATCAATGGTTTAAAAGAAGTTCATTCTAAATTCTTTAACCCACTTAAAAATACATATAATTTCTTTACAATGTATGCCAATATTGATAATATTGATATAAATGAATGTAACATTCCATTAGAAAAAAGAGAAGACATCGATCGCTGGTTAATAAGTAAATACAATAAACTATTAAAATATGTAACTGATGCTTATAATGAATATGATTTAAACAAAGTAGTAAAAGCATTAACTTTATTTGTTTCAGATGATTTATCAAATTGGTACATAAGAAGAAATAGAGCAAGATTCTGGGGTAATGCAATGGATGATTCTAAAAGGGCAGTATACATTACAACTTATGAAGTTTTAGTAGGACTTTCTAAAATGCTTGCACCAATATCACCATATTTATCTGAAGAAATTTATACTAATTTAACTTTAGAAGAATCAGTTCATCTAGCAGATTTTCCTAAGTATGATGAGACAAAAGTCGAAGATTTACTTGAAGAAAAGATGGATTTAGTTCGTGAACTTATCAGTATCGGAAGAAATACTCGTGAAGAACATAAACTTAGGGTTCGTCAACCACTAAGTGAAATTCTAATCGATGGCAAAAACAGTATAATTATCGGTGAACTTACTGAACTCATCAAAGAAGAATTAAATGTTAAAAAAGTTTCTTTTGTAACTGATACATCACTATATATGAACTTTACTGTTAAACCTAATTTTAGAAATGTTGGTAAAGTTTTCGGAGCAAACTTAAAAGAATTCCAAACTAAATTACTTGATTTATCTTTATCTGATATAAAGAAACTTCAAAACAATGAATCTATAAAAATGAATATAGCAGGTCAAGACTATGATATTTATAGTGATATGGTTGATATAAGAATTGATGCTAAAGATGGATTTGATGTTGGAATGGATAACAATAATTTCGTTATTTTGAATACAACCCTTACAAAGGATTTAATTAATGAAGGTATTGCTCGTGAAATAATTTCAAAAGTTCAAACAATGAGAAAGAACAATAACTATGAACTAACTGATAGAATTAGTATTACTTATTCAGCTGATGAAGATATAAAATTAGCAATAGATGATTTTAAAGATTATATCATGCATGAAACTTTAGCAAAGACTATTGAAAATGGTACTGTTAATGGAGAAAAATTCATGATTGATGATAAAGAAATAACTATTGATATTTCTAAAAATTAATGTTAAAATTCTGGTAGGTCCATGTAGCTCAGTTGGATAGAGCAAATGCCTCCGACGCATTAGGTCGCAAGTTCGATTCTTGTCATGGACACCAGATTGTATTAAACCTCGTTAAAGCGGGGTTTTAATTTTAAGGAGATTTTATGGATGTTCAAAAATTATGGAATGATTTTAAAAATAAAAATAATATAGATAATGATAATTATTCTATCTGGGCTTTTGGAGATAATTCAGATTTACTTTTAGAATTAGTAATGTTAGGTGAAAAAACTGCAACATCGTCATTATATATGTTGTATAATAATGAAAAATTACCTAAAGAAGGTGAGTACAACATTATTTTAAATAGTAAAAATGAAGCAAAGTGTATAACCAAAACAACAAAAGTATATTTAAAAAAATTTGGTGAAGTATCTTCTGAACATGCTTATAAAGAAGGCGACGGTGATAAATCTTTATCTTATTGGAGTGAGGTTCATGAAAGATTTTTTAATGAATGTCTAGCTTCTTACAATAAAAAAATTACATTGAATGATTTAGTAGTTTGTGAAGAATTTGAACTAGTACATAAAATAAATTAAAAAATATTAAATTTTATTAAAAGTTATGATATAATTTATAAAGAACGGAGGTCTTTAAATGTTAGATTTATTTATTCCTGATGTATATCAACAAAGTATTTATACAATTAATTATAAAAAGTTAAAGAAAAATGGTATCAAGTGCCTTCTTTTTGACTTGGATAATACCATTGCTCCATATAAAATAAATGAACCAGATCAAAATGTTAAAGAATTATTTCATCGTCTTGAACAAGATTTCAAGGTAATAATTATTTCTAATAGTGGTAAAAATAGATTAAGACCTTTTAAAGAAATATTAAATGTTGATGTAGCTTTTAGTAGTAAAAAACCTTTAAAAGGAAAATATAAGAAGATATTAGAATTATATCATTTTAAAATAGATGAAGTTGCTTGTATTGGGGATCAATTATTAACAGATATTCTTGGTGCTAATAGAATGGGTCTTACAAGTATTTTAGTTAATCGGGTAGCTAAATATGAAATGTTTCCAACTCGAATAAATCGTTTTATGGAAAAATTTATTTTAAAAAAGTTAGCTAAACAAAATATTTTAGTAAGTGGGGTATATTATGATTAAATGTAAAGGTTGTGGAATAATACTTCAAAGCGAAGATAAAAAGAAAATCGGGTATACACCAGATATAAAAAATGAACTATGTCAAAGATGTTTTAAATTAAAAAATTATAATACTTTGATTAATAATGGTGTAAATATTGATAATGATAAATTAATAAAAAAAATAAATAGTCTAAATGTTCATGTTCTATTTCTAGTAGATTTTTTAAATATTGATTCTGAAGCAATGGATTTATATAAGAAAATAAATGTAAATAAAACTTTAGTTATAACTAAAGAAGATATAATACCAAAAAATATTATTAAAGATAGACTTATTAAGAATATCAAAGATATTTATGAAATACGTGAAGATATAATATTAACAAGTACAAAGTTTACTAAAAATATTAGTAATATTGAATCTATTTGTTTAAAAGAAAAAAAAGTATTACTTGCGGGATACACAAATGCTGGTAAAAGTAGTTTGATAAATAAAATGGTTGGTAGTGATATAACTGTAAGTAGCAGGGAAAATACAACACAAGATTTTATTAAGTTAAATGTTGATGGTGTAACTATTTATGATGCACCAGGTTTTATGAGTAACACAAAAAGAGATGTTGTTTCTAAGAATATAATTAAACCTAAAACTTATCAATTGCCAAGTAAACATTATTTAGAATTTAATAATATTAAATTAAATGTAAGTGAAGATAGTAATATAACATTATATTTACCAGATGAAGTTATAATAAATAGAAGAAGAGAAAAAAATAATATTACATGTGATGTTTTAATTCCTAAGAATTCTGATTTAGTTATTAAAGGATTAGGTTTTATTAAATTTTCTAAAACAAGTTTAGTTAGTATAACTAGTGATTATGAAATAAGGCCAAGTATAGTAGGTGCTAATAATGAGTAAGATTAGGGTAATGAATGAACTTCTTGCTAATAAAATAGCAGCTGGTGAAGTTGTTGAAAAATGTTCATCAGTATTAAAAGAGTTAGTTGAAAACTCAATTGATGCAGGTGCTACCAATATTAAGGTTTTACTTGATGGCGGAGGACTTAAAAAAATTGAAGTAATTGATGATGGAAGTGGCATGGATAGAGAAGATGCATCTCTTGCTTTTTGTAGACATGCCACTAGTAAGATATATAAAGATGATGATTTGTTTTTCATTGAAACACTTGGATTTAGAGGTGAAGCATTAGCAAGTATAGCTAGTGTATCTGAAGTGAATATGGAAACATCAAATGGTGTTGTTGGAACACTAGTTCATATAAAGGGTGGTAAAGTACTTGAAGTAAGTGATGCACCATTAAGAGTAGGCACTAAAATTGAAGTTTCTAATATATTTTATAATACACCTGCTAGATTAAAGTTTTTAAAGACTGAGGGAACTGAACTTAATAATTGTCTTGCTTATATTGAAAAACTTGCATTATCTAAACCTGACATTGCATTTACTTTAAGTAATAATGATAAAGTTTTAGTAAAAACTAGTGGAAGTAACAATTTGCTTAAAACAATTCATGAAATATATGGACTTAATGTATCAAGTAATATGCTTGAATTAAAAGCGATGAATGATGATTATGAGGTAAGTGGTTATGTTTCAAAACCCAGTATATTAAAAAAGAATAGAAATCATTTTAATACATTTGTTAATGGAAGAATTGTTAAAAATATTGATATAAATAGAGCTATAAATGATGCGTATAATACATATAAACATGAAGGTTTTTATCCAATAGTGGTTATTAATATTGAAACAGATCCAACACTTGTTGATGTAAATATTCATCCCACTAAACAAGATATTAAATTAAGTAAGATGGATGAGTTATATGATTTAATTTATAAAAATATAAAAGGTGTTTTATATAAAAACTTGCTTGTTGCATCAGCTTTAGTAAATGAAGAAGATAATGATATAAAGAATAATTTTATTGAACCAAGTGTGTATGAGAAAATTGATACAAGTAATGAAACACTCGAAATACCTTGGGAAGAGGAAATTGTTCAAACATCACTTGATTTTGGTACTAACGAAGTAATTAAAAATGAAGAGTTTAAAAGTCTAAAGTTATATCCAGTTGGTCAAGTACATGGTACATATATTATTTGTGAAAATGAAGATGGAATGTATATAGTTGATCAACATGCTGCACATGAAAGAGTAAATTATGAAATGATTACAAAAAGATATCAAGATGAAGAAGTAACATATACAGATATGTTGGTACCTTTAAGTATTGAACTTTCAACTAGTGATTATACTTTGTTTCAAGAAAGAAAAAGTGTTTTAACAGACTTAGGTTTTAAAATAGAGGATTTTGGTATAAATACGATTTGTATAAAGAGTCATCCGACATGGCTTAAGGAAAATTATGAACAAGATAATATTAAGTATATAGTGGATTTAGTTTTAGAAAATAAGAATTTTAATAAAGATAGGTTCTTAGATAGTTTAGCAAAAATGGTAAGTTGCAAGATGAGTGTTAAAGCAAATGAACATTTAAGTTTAGAACAAATGGAAAAATTGCTTAATGATTTAGTTAAATGTGATAATCCTTATAACTGTTGTCATGGAAGACCATCAATTATGAAATTTAGCAACTATGAGTTAGAAAAAATGTTTAGGAGAGTGCTATAATGTTACCAGATAAAAGAAAAAAATTAATAATAACTAGTATATCAATTATTGTAATGATTTTTGTTATAATTGGTATTGCTAAATTAAGTAGCTATATAAAAAGAATGAATACACCGGCGGAAGATTTAAAGAATAATGATACTTATCCGAGTAAATATCAATATTATGGATTTAGTAAAGACCAAGATAATATATATAAATTATATGGAATAATGGGTAAAGATGAAACTTATTTAAATTTAAGAACATTTTATAATATAAATGATTATACATTAAGAAATAATAAGTTAATTATATATAGTGATGCTATTAATGAAATAAGATATGATTCTAAGGAAGATGAGTTTTATTATTATGAGCTAGATAGTTTTTATAGTAGAGATTATACAGTTAGAGTAACAGATAAATTTTTTGTTAAAGTTGGACCAAATAATATGTATTATAAGATGTATGATGATAAAGAAGATACAGAAATAGAAAGTAAAAAGGTTGATAGTAAGATACTTATTAATGGTAATGTAATATATTATGTTGTAAGTGATGGAGTTTATGCTTATAATGTAGAGTCACATGAAAAGAAGTTAGTGGTACCAATTGGTATTGATTCAACAGTTAAGCTTTTAAATAATGCCGGAGATTATATGTATTTTGAAAGTGGAGAATACTTATATAGTTATAATATGAAGACTGGTATAATGACTGATGTATTAAAAAATATTATAGATTATGATGAGGTTACATTTGTTGATACTACAATAAGTGGGTTCTTGTTTTTAACAAAAGATAAGAATGATGATTATGTTTTAAAAGAATATAATTCAGTTGGAAATAAAGTAATTGATACATTTGAATATAAGTTAAATGATGAAGTTATTACTTATTCTAAAAAGATGGATAAAAATCTTTACTACATGAAGTTAAAAAATAGTGAAAATATAGAAAAATATGTTATAATAGATGTACTTAAAAAAGAAGTTGTTAAAGAATTCAGTAACAATTATGATTTAGTAGTAAGGGTGATGAATAATGAAGATTAATTTGAATTTGCTTCCAAAAGTATTTGATGAAGATATCATTATACCTGAGGATTTTTATAAGGGTACATCAATTAAAGATTTAAGTAAAGTTAAAGTAGTTGGAAGTATTAAGTATAATGTAATAGATGAAGTTGTAATAGATTTAGATGTAAGGGGAGAGATGTTACTTATTGATGCAATTACAAATGAACCTATAAAATACCCATTTTCGATTAAAATTTTGGAAAATTTAGCAGAAATTGATGAAAATGATGCAAAATATTTAGAAAAAAGTAAAAATATACTTGATATAATTGAATTTTTATGGGAAAATATTGTATTGGAAGTTCCTATTCGGATTACGAAGTCAACTGGGGTATCACTACATGGTGATGGTTGGCAATTAAACGAAGATGAAAATAAGGATAAAATAGATCCAAGATTTCAAAAATTAGATGAATTTTTTAAAGGTGGTGAATAGACATGGCAGTTCCTTTCAGAAGAACTAGTAAAACTAAAAAAAGAATGCGTAGAACTCATTTGAAAAAAGAAGTTGGAGCTTTAACAAAGTGTTCTAAATGTGGTGCTACATTAAGACCTCATAGAGCTTGTACTAAATGTGGTAACTACAATGGCAAAACTGTAATTAATGTTGCAGAAGAAAATGAATAAGAAATTACATAAAAAAGTGTAATTTCCTTTTTTTTGAGTTGAAATTTTGTAATAATTGTGTTAATCTTATTATAGAAGGGAAATATGAATTATGACGAATGATGAATTAAAAAGTTTTTATCTTGATTTAATTAAGGGTTTAGAAAATGGTTTAGTACCTAATCCAGATTATTCTGAACACTATTCTAAAGCACGTGAAAATAATACTTTAGAATCTTCTTTAGATGAATTAGATGATTTAAATAAGAAGATGAATCAAGGTATTGATGTTAGTGGTTTTACAAAAGAAGCCTTTAATAGTTTAAGTGATATTAGGGAAATAATTGATAATGATCCTTTATTTTTAAGAAATAGTGGTAATGAAGAATTTACTAAGTATTTAAATGAAGTAAGGGAACAATTTAATATAGCAGGTGAAGCATTAACTAATGAACAAGTATTAAAGAATTGTGAAGAAGTTTTAAGTGATAATGAAGCTTTATTACAAGATGCTAATAAGAAAAGAACTGCTATAAAGAGTGATAGTAGTTTATCTATGTTAGATAAATCTATTATGTATGCTGAAGCTAATGCTTTATATGAAAAGAGATTACAAGCTAGGGATTTAGCAATTAAGGCAAGAGATGAACAAAAAGTTAAATTTGAAGCATCATTAGAAGATATGAAAAAAAATTTAAACATTAATGAATTTATTAATGGTATTTTAAAGAGTGTTAATAAATTAGATGTTTCATATCGTAATTTAGCTATATCTAGTGGTGCATTAGAAAAATTAGGCGATGCTATTCGTGATTTAAGAGATAAAGTAGTGGTATTTAGAAATGATGCTTTATTTGATGAAGCTAAATATAATGAAATATTAAAAAATTGTGGATTAATGAAAGCAGAAGAATCTAAGGAAGAATTAGATAAGAAGATTAGTGAGATTAGAGACACTATTGCTAAATTAGATGGTAATGTTGAATTAATTAGTGAAGAAGTAAAAAATGATACACAAGAAAAGGATGAAGAACCTGGTTTTAGCGTTGATGATTTAATTCCTGAAGAAATTTCTTTAGATAATGTAAATGAAAAGAAAGAAGAAGTTTCTGAAGAAAAAGTGGAAGAAAAACCAGTAGTTGAAGCTGAAAAAGAAAGTAAAAATATTGAGACTGTTGCGGAATTAGTTGCTGAGTTAAAGAAGTTAAATCCAAATGCAAAGATTAGTAACATTGATGGAACCTATACTTTAGAAGAAGATATTAATACAATTACTTTACCAAAGGATTTTAAATATGATAATAATTTAGGTATTAATAATAAGATAGATGATTTTACACCATATATTAGTTTAGATGTAAAAGCACCAGTAATAGAAGAAAAACAAGAAGAAACAAAGGTAGCTGAACCTGTTGCTCCAGAAAAAAGAGAAAATCCTAAAAAAATAGATACAGCACCACAAGTTCCTAGTGGAAAATTAAAAGTTAAAAAGATAAGAAAAGCAGTAGTAGCTCCATATGTTAAATCTATTTTATGCTTTGGTTCAATTGAAGGTATTTGTTGGATACTTGCAGGATCTAATCCACTTGCATTAACCTCTGTTATAGCAGGTAGTGTTACATTAGGTGTGTTAGCTCAAGGTATTTATAATAAATTAGTTAGTGCTGGAACTGTAAAGGGAATGTATAATGAAATGGAAAGAAATGATCCTAATTTTGAAGGTGAAGTTTGGGCTTATCCAGTTCTTAACAAATTTATGAATATGTTTAAAGATATTCGTCATAATAAGAAAAATACTAAGGAAGAAGTAAAAGGCGCTTTAGAAGAAGAAAAACAAAAAGAACCTGAAGTTAAAAATGAAGAAGTAGTTGAAGAATTAACTCCAGCAGTAGAAGAACCGAATAAAGAAGATGATATTGGTTTTCAACAATTATTTAATAATACATTAGAAAGTAATTTGAAAGAAATAGATGAAGAAAGTACTTTAGGAGGAAGAAGATAATATGACAGTTGATAGTGTGATTACATTAGAAAATGATGTGAATTGTTTATTACTAGAAAAAGTAAATTATGAAAATGATAATTATTTTCTAGCAGTTGTATTAACAATAGATGAAGAACCAAGTAATAATTATGTTATCTTTAAAGAAATTATTGAAGATAATGAAAATTATGTTGAAAAGGTTGAAGATGTAAGTTTACTTAGAACATTACTAGGGCTATTTACTGTTAATGTTGATGAGTTAATTAAATGCTTACCAGATGAAATATAGAAAGTGACTTTTGTCACTTTTTTCTTTACCACTTATTGACCATAGAACACGGTTTGTGTTACAATATGTATTGTATAAAGTATGTTAATAATAGTTATACTAAAAGCGAGGAAGTAATTTATGGAAAAGAAAAAAGTAAAACTATTTAGTGCAATAGCACTAGTAGCACTAGCAATGCTAGTGGTCGTAGCAACATATGCATATTTTCAAAACCAATATGGTTCTGCATCAAATGCAGATGTTAGTGTTACAACATATACAACAGATATGTTAACATTTGAAACAGGTAATAATATAAACATCTCTGCAGATCAAGATACTTTTGCACAAGGTAAAGGTAATAGAATTGGTTCAACATTTGCAAGAGCTACCCTTCAAGCAAATAACAAAACGAATACTGCAACTACAAATTATAATGTATATTTAGATATAGAAAATAATACATTTACTTATACAAAAAGTGGTACACCAGAGTTAATATTACAAGTTGTAGATAAGACATCTGGTAACCCAGTAACTAGTATAACAGGTCTAGTTTATAAAACAGTAACAGATGGAAAAAATACATCTATTTCTGGATTTGATATAACAAATAAAAAAGGATTAATAACAATACTAAATAATAAAGAAATAAGTGCATCACCTAAAACAATAGAAGAATACACTGTTTCAATAACTTTAGTTAATCATAGTTTTGATCAAAATAATAATACTGGTAAAAATTTAAATGGAAAATTATTAATTCAAAAAGAAAAGATGATTACTAGCATTTCAGCTGTTGCTAAAAATGGAGATGCTTTAGCAACAGCACTAGAAACACTAGGAATAAAAGGAGATTCATCATTAACAGGTCTATATCATCATGATTCAAACCTAACAAATGGAGCAGGAGATAATTCATACAGATTTGCTGGAGCTGATCCAAATAACTATGTATGTTTCGGTTCAGATGAAGCTACATGTCCACATGAAAATCTATACAGAATAATTGGTTTAATAGATGGTAAAATAAAATTAATTCATGCATATGGTGCAACAACTACTATGCTTGGAACAGATGAAGGATATGCAAAAACATATCAAGCAGCATTTGGAAGGCTTTCTTCATATTACAAAGTAAACGGAGACTTAACAAAAATCGGTTCATATAAATGGAATAAAACAGGTACAAATACATGGAGTACAAGTACAACCAACACAACAAATTTAAATAAAAACTTCTTAGCATACCTAGATGGCAAAAATGCAAAATGGAAAACAATGATAGATGACACAACATGGTATATAGGTGGAATAACTTCAACTAATGGATATAAATCAAATGCAAAAACAGCATACACTTATGAAGTTGGAGCAAATAAAGATGCAACAACAGTAACATCAAAAATTGGATTAATGTATCTAAGTGAATATTATTATGCAGCAAGTAAAGATTATTGGATATTACCAGGATATGACCAAAATGGTTCATGGAATAGTGCTTATAAAGGATGGTTAGGAAATGATTATAGTAAAGCTTATAATAATAACTGGATGAGCACAGGTTTAAACGAATGGACTATTTCGCGTTATTCCGATGCTTCTGACTTTGCGTTTGGTATTGCGTATGATGGCGGTGTCGGCTACGTCAATGTTGACTTTGACCTTGGGCGTGCGGTGCGCCCGTCCTTCAATCTGACGTCTTCGGTGAAATATGAATCGGGGGATGGCACAGCCGTAAATCCAATCCAACTAAAATTTTGAGGAGCCCATTGAGCCCATTAACTTAACTGTGTCTTTTTAAGAAATATATGTATAAATTAACGTAAAATAGATGTAAATGTAAATGTCAACATCAAAACCTAAAAAAATGTCAAAGTTAAAACCTTATAAAAT
>OJAW01001062.1_pt1 | contig 16975 bp, 15 predicted proteins | sample 1589151 | NCBI WGS metagenome assembly OJAW01 (sample SAMN03283290) | human gut metagenome | biome: human-associated habitat; material: feces | host: Homo sapiens | place: Peru | collected 2012
CAAGTGGAGCATTAAATGGTTTATTTAGAGTTAGAACATTTACTCAAGATGATGCTCATATATTTATGCGAGAAGATCAAATAGAGGAAGAAGTAATTAGATTAATTAATTTTATAGATAGAATGTATGCTGTATTTAATTTAAGTTATGATATCGAATTATCGACAAGACCAGAAGAAAAATATATAGGAGATTTAAATATTTGGAATAAATCAGAAAAGGCTCTTGAAGATGCTTGTCATAAAGCAGGACATGATTGTAAAATAAATCCAGGAGATGGAGCCTTCTACGGACCTAAACTAGATTTTCATATAAGAGATTCTTTAGGAAGAGTATGGCAATGTGGAACAATACAACTAGATATGAATTTACCAGAAAGATTTGATTTAACTTATGTAGATAAAGATGGTTCTAAAAAGAGACCAGTAATGCTTCATAGAGTTATATATGGTTCAATTGAAAGATTTATAGGAATTTTAATTGAACACTATGCTGGAGCGTTTCCACTTTGGTTATCACCTGTACAAATAAATGTAATTCCCGTAAATAATGAATATCATCTTGAATATTCTAAAAAAGTTGTTGAAGAATTAAAATTGAAAGGTTTTAGAGTAGAATTAGATGATAGAAACGAAAAATTAGGATATAAGATGAGAAAAAGTCAAACAAAGAAAGTTCCTTTAACATTAATATTAGGAGATCGAGAAAAGGATAACAATACAATTAGTTATAGAAAATTTGGACAACAAGAGACAATCACAAAAGATATATCGGAATTTATAAATGAATTAAACGAGTGTATAAATTCAAAATTATAATTCAATAGGGTGGTGACAAAATGGAAATAAAAATAAGAAAAGCAGTAATTTCAGATGGTGAAAGTATCGCAAAAATAAACATTAGCAGTTGGCAAAAGACATATAAAGATATTTTTCCTAAAGAATTCTTGGATTGTTTAAGTGATGAAGAAAGTCTAAAAAATACTATATTACGTATGCAAGAAAATATAAAAAAAGATAATAATTATTTAGTGGCAGAGTTTAATAATGAAGTAGTTGGTTTTTGTAAAATAGGAAAATCAACAAAAGAAAATTATGAGAATTATGGAGAGATTATAGCATTATACGTGAAAAATGAAAAAGTAAAAAAAGGAATAGGTAAACAACTATTTATAGCAGCAAATAATCTGTTAAAAGAAACATACGAAAATAATATAGTAAGTTGCATAAAAGAAAATTTATCTAATAATTTTTATAAAAAAATTGGCTGTGTTTTACTTGAAGAATGTGATTTTAATTTAAAAGGAGTTATTTATAAAGAAAATTTATATTTATGTCCATAAAAAAAGACTTAGGTTGAGTGTGTATAGAAATCTGTGTAAATGATATCTATCCATGATTAGAGGTAAGTATTACGGTTCTTTGTCAAATAGTGGGTGTGACCAAAAATCTTGATAAAGAAATTTGATAAAGCTGGTGCTTAAAATGCACTGGCTTTTTTCACGTGTAGTAGATTTTTACATATCATTATTCTAGCTTTGAATCTTCTAAATGATCTAAATCCAAATGCTATTCTTTTAAGTACTTTAATAAAATTATTATTTCCTTCTACAAATCCATTATGATATGGATTTGATAATGTGTTTTTAATATATGGTAGATATTCTCTTAATGTCTTTACAGATGTCTTCATATAACTAGATATTTTATCACTAGTATTATTTAATATTATTTCTAAATTATTGTATTTATTGTTCTTTATTGAATAAAGAATATTCTGATATATTTCATATGTTTCCTTTAATTCTACATGAGTATTTATCAAATAACTAACAACATCAGATTGTGTCATTAATTTATCAAAACATCGCCATTTTCTCCATTTTGAATTATCTAATTCATCTTGTGATTTTAATATTAATTTCCAGTATCTTTTTAACTTATTATAATTCTTTTTATCTTTTTTCATAATATTAATTCTTGTCTTGTTTAATGATGTTGATATTAAATTAACTAAATGGAATTTATCAACAATAATATTTGCATTAGGAAACATCTTTTTTATTAAAGAAATATAAGGTGAATACATATCAATAACTATTAATTTAACATTACTTCTTGCCTTATGAGTAAAGTAAGAAAAGTATTTCATCAGGCTATTTAATTTTCTATCTTCAACGATATCAATAGTTTTACCTGTTTTACCATCACACATATGAAAACTAATAGCACCATCAGCTGACTTAACAGATTTAAATTCATCAAAAGAAAGAACTTCAGGTAAATAATGTTTATAAAGTTTTTGACCATCATAATAAGAATCAATAATTCTTTCAACAGTATTAGGGATACTCTATATCTTTTTGCTATATCTTTTTCTGATATTTTATTTTTAAGTTCTAATGCTATGGCATATTTAACTTGATTAGAAATAAAGCAACCATCATTAACAATTTTTGTTCTGGCAAAAAACTTTTTATTACAAGAGTGACATAAGAATCTTTGTTTGTGTAACCTTAATATGCAACCATGGTTGCATACGTCTAACATTAATATATTAGATGTTTTGAAACCATTCTTTTCATAAGTTTGTTCTTTATTAAAAGTACAACCACATCTATGACAATAAACAGGTTCATATGAAAGAGTTGCTTCTATAACCTTATACTTTATATTTCCAAATTTCTCAATTTTATAAAATTTTTCCATTATTAAATATTTTTATCTTCAATATTTAATAAATTTAGTATATAATATTCTTGTGACATAACTAAAAACCTCATTTCTTTATATTTTTGTTTAAAATTTATTATATCAAAGATTAGGTCAAAAAGTTATGTCCTTTTTATTTTTATTAAAAATAGTGGATGCTTTGTTTACACCCACTAAATATTATACAACCACAAAGGTAATACATTTTTGTATGGGCACTGTCAAATGATGGAGCCCTATTTTTCTTATATTTTTATTAATTTTTTAGATAAACTATGAAAATATAAATATAAATGATATAATATGCTTAAAAATGTTAATGTAATTTTTGAGGAGATGCTATGAAAAAATCAAATATTGAGTTATTTATTGAAAGGGTAAAAGTAGAAGCAAATATACATAAAATCATAAAAAAAGATTTAATCTATCAACTAATAGACTATTTTAAAAGAGATTATACTAAAATGAATTATCCACAAAATATAAATAATCCATTAGAAACAGTTCTTGAATTTTATAAAAATTACAATCTTGAATATTATGAAATTATTGTAGAGGGAATAAAAAACAATAAAATATTAATAGATAAAAACAATACAAAAAGTTTTATGGATACAAAAAATGGAAAATTATATATAAAACTTTTTAGAAATGATTTAGATGTCTTTATGCTTGCTCACGAATTTGCGCATTATATTGATAGAAGTTTTAATCCACCAATTATTCCAAATAAATATAATTTTCTTTGCGAAGTATATTCATTTTACATTGAAAAGAAATTAGAAGATTGGTTAGATAATGAAAAAAATTATGAATTAATTAATGTTAAAAGAAATAATAGGATGTATTATGAATCCAAAATGTTAAGTGCAATAGAATCCATGATGTTTTATGAAGAATTATATATAAAAAATGGAAAAATAAGTATTGAAGATTTAGAAATCAATACAGTAAAAAAAGTAATGAATTATAATTATGACTTAGAAATCGGATTAGTTAATTACTTGTTGCGTTACCCTCTAGCAAATATTCTTTCAGACTATTTAATAAATAACAATATGATTGAAAAGGATACTGACATTTATAAAGTTTGTTTAAATACTAATTTGTACCAACTTATACCAAAATCAAATATTAAAAAAGAATTAACGATATAATATTTGAATAAATAAAAAATAAAGATGAGTAATATTACATTAAGATACTAAAAAGCAAAAATTAGTATCTTTTTATTTAAATATTTTTTAGTTTTTTAAGTTGTAATATTCTCTAATTTATGCTATATATATTATATAACAAACAAGATTAATAAGGAGTAGGTATGGAAGATAAAATAAAATTATTACAAGAAATAATAGATAAATCAAATAATATAGTATTTTTTGATGGTGCAGGTACTTCAACAGATTCAGGAATAAAAGATTTTAGAGGTAAAAATGGACTATATAAAGAAAAGACAAAATATAATCCAGAATATTTACTAAGTGCAAATTGTTTTTATAACAATACTTCTTTATTTTATAATTATTATAAATCTAATTTTAATGTTTTAGATAAGAAGCCTAATATAATCCATAAATATTTAACTACCTTAGAATCTAAAAATAAATTAAAAGCAATAATTACTCAAAATATTGATGGATTACATAAACTATCAGGTAGTAAAAATGTAATAGAAATACATGGTAGTATTCTAACTAATCATTGTATTAAATGTAATAAAAAGTATGATGCTAAATATATATTTGAAAGTAAAGATATACCTAAATGCACTTGTGGAGGTATAATAAAACCAGATGTAGTTTTATATGGAGAACAACTTAATGATTATGAAAAAGCAATGTATTATATTTATAAATGTGATACTTTATTAGTCGCAGGTACTTCCTTAACTGTAGAACCTGCATCAAGTTTAGTAAGATTAACTGATAATAAAAACTTAGTTATAATTAATGATACAAAAACACCATATGACTCTTACGCAACATTAGTTATAAATGATAATTTAAGTAATGTATTTAGTAAATTAAAATAATTATGGAGGATATATGTATATAATAGAAACAAAAGATATTACTAAAAAATACGGTAAATACCAAGTATTAAATAAATTAAGTGTCCATATAAAAGAAAATTCTATTTATGGATTAATAGGAAAAAATGGTGCAGGTAAAACAACCTTAATTAGAATAATATGTGGATTACAAGATCCTACAAATGGAACATACTTTATTAATAAAATAGATAATAAAGCTAAAAATATATCTCTTGTTAGAAAGAAAATAGGAGCCATAATTGAACGCCCTTCAATATATGAAGAAATGAATGCCAAAGATAATATAATTTGTCAAATGAAACTAGTAGGATTAACTAATTATCAAGATGTATCAAAATTTCTTGATGTAGTAGGTTTATCTAATGTAGGAAATAAAAAAGTAAGATATTATTCACTTGGTATGAAACAAAGATTAGGTATAGCCTTAGCTTTAGTAAATAATCCAAATATATTAATTTTAGATGAACCTATAAATGGATTAGATCCTGAAGGAATTATTGAAATAAGAGAACTAATTTTAAAATTAAATAAAGAAAAACATATTACTATTTTAATATCAAGTCATTACTTAGATGAATTATCAAAAGTAGCAACTCATTATGGATTTATAGATAAAGGAAGAATTATCGAAGAAATAAGTAGTGAAGAATTAAATAAAAAACTAACTAGTTTTATAGAATTAAAAGTAAATAACTTAAAAAGTTTTACTAACTATTTTAAAAATAATAATATACCATATGAAATAAAAGATAATAATATAATTAATATATACAAAGATTATAATATTCAAAAATTTATAACAGAATTAACTAATAACAACCTAGAAATAGAATCTATTACTAAAAAAAATAAATCTTTGGAAGAATATTATATAAACTTAATCGGAGGTAACAATAATGATTAATTTATTAAAATCAAACTTTTATAGAGTTAAAAAAAGTAAATCATTTCTAATTATATTATTTCTTTTTACCATTTTTTATATAATGTTATACTTTAATAACTATACTCCAAACTGTGTTAATTGTCCTAATCAACTAGGGGAAGTTTTCTTTAATTATACATTTTTAATATGTTTACTTACTCCAATATTTATATGTATATTTATAAATTCAGATTATAATAATGGTACAATAAGAAATAAAATAATAAGTGGTTATTCTAAAGTAAAAATCTATTTAGCTAACTTAATTACAATAGTTTTAGTAAGTTTACTTTATATGGTAATAGCAATTTTTACATTAACAATTATATCTTTCATATTTAATAATAGTTTTATAATAACACCTTCTAAATTTATATATTTATTTTTTAATAGTATCCTTTTAAATATATCAATATGTTCTATATTTAATTTTATAACAATGTCTATTTCTACTAAAAATTTATCTTCAATATATTCATTATCTCTTACTATAATGGCTTTAGTATTTACAAGTAATCTTCCATATAAAATAAGTATTTCATCAGGTATAAAAAAACAAATATTAACATTTATGTATGACTTTATTCCTTTTGGACAAGCATACCAAATAGTTAGTTTAACTGATAATTATCTAAAGATAAGTTTATATTCCATAATCTTAATAATTATAGTTAACATATTAGGAATAAATATATTTAAAAATAAACAAATAAATTAAGGAATAATATGAATAGAATTTATTTAAAAGAAATAGCAGTTAAAAATAACATAAATAATAAAGAATTTAATGTTAATAATATAACTTTAAGAAATAGATTTAAAACTATCGAAGATAAATTAATTATATTTTTTAACTATAATAAAGATACTTTAGAATTAAAAAAAGAAATAAAAATAATACCTATTGATAAAACAAGTAATTATAAAATAAATGAAGAATATGAAATATATTTAGCAAGTGATAATCAACTAATGAATACTAATCCTAGTACTACTAAACTAGGTAAAGGTATAATAAAAAATATCACAAATGATTATCTTATTTTAGATAATTTAAAAGTATACATAGATAATAACTATATAACTTCATATATTAATTTATTTGATTCTAGTAGTATAAATACTTGTAAAAATATAAATAAATATATATCAACTTTATTTAAAGTATACTATTACTCAATTATATATCTTTTAGAAATGTATGATTATTCTTATGGAGGAAGTAAATTATCAGCCCTAGCATCTTATTTAGCAATTATAAATATTTTAAAAGGTAATTTTAGTTATCCTAATGTATTTATAAGAAATAATAAAACTGAGTTTGATTTACTACTACTTAAAGATAATATAGAAAATAATAAATATTATTATGAAATAAATGAAGTAAAAGCAATAATAGAAATAAAATCATGTGGTTATATAGAAAGTAGCGAATGGGATTTTAAAAGATATATAGAAAGTAATTTTAATGTAAAAGATACTATAAATGATAAGTTTAAAAATCAAGTAAAAAATTTATCTAATAGTAATATAAAATATATTTATTTTTCACTATACGAAAGAAATTATAACAAATATTATGAAATAATAAATAAATTAAATGATAGATACATTGGTATATTTTGTTCTATAATAGATAATAAATATATTGTTCCAAATAACTATGATATACCTGAAATATTTAAATAAAATAATTTACTTAATTATCTATTTTTGGTATAATTAATATAGATACGGAGGTAAGAAATGATAAAATTAGTATTAGTAAGACATGGACAAAGCATATGGAATTTAGAAAATAAATTTACTGGATGGACTGATGTAGGATTATCTAGTAATGGAGTTAATGAAGCAATTGAAGCAGGAAAGGTATTAAAAGAAAAAGGATTTACTTTTGACTTAGCATACACTTCAGTTTTAAAAAGAGCAGAAGATACTCTAACATATATCTTAAAAGAAATGAATGAAGAAGATATAGAAATAAGAAGAAGTTGGAAATTAAATGAAAGACATTACGGAGCATTACAAGGATTAAATAAAGATGAAACAAGAAAGAAATATGGTGATGAACAAGTATTATTATGGCGTAGAAGTGCTACAGTAAGACCACCAGAATTAGAATTAAATGATTCAAGATATCCAGGTAATGATCCTAAATATAGTAATTTAACTAAAGAAGAATTACCAAGAACAGAAAACCTAGTAGATACAATAAAAAGAGTAGTAGAATACTTTAAAGAAGAAATAGAACCAGAATTAAAAAATAATAAAAAAATTATAATTGTAGCACATGGTAATAGTCTAAGAGGATTAATTAAATATTTAGATAACATTAGTGATGAAGATATTATATCATTAGAACTTGAAACAGGTAATCCAATATGTTATGAATTAGAGGATGACTTAAAACCAATAAAACATTATTATCTAAAGTAAAATATTTACAAAAAATATAAAATAATATATAATTCTTTTAGAAAGGAAGTAATTATGATAAAGGAATTTAAAGAATTTATTAGTCGCGGTAATGTAGTAGATATGGCTGTTGGTGTTATCATGGGTAGTGCTTTTGGTAAGATAGTAACTTCATTAGTTAATGATATCATTATGCCTTTAGTAGGAGTTTTAATCGGAGGAATAGATTTTACAAGTCTTAGTTTTAAAATTCAAAAAGCTGAAGTTAAATATGGAAGCTTTATTCAAAATATAGTAGATTTTTTAATTGTAGCAATATGTATATTTATATTTGTTAAAATTATAAATAAACTAAATACAATTGATGTTCTACATAAAAAGAAAAAAGAAGAAACAAAGAAAGAAGAAGTAAAAAAATCTAATGAAGAAGTATTACTCGAAGAAATCCGTGATTTATTAAAAAAACAAAAATAATTTTTAAAAACTAATGACAAATTAGTTTTTTTTTGATATACTAGTACTAGAAAATAAAAATAGGGAGGACGCTAGAAATGAATAAGACTTTTATTGCAAGTTTAGAAAATCATAATGTTTATTTAATTAGTAATGATGATGCATCTTTTTATTTGAATTGCCTAAAAGACAAAAATGAAACTACTAATATAACTATGGATATCGATTATAAAAAGAAAAATAGTATTAATGATATAGTAAATTATTACCAAAAAATAGATAATTATAATATTACCTTAGTAGTACCTACCGATTTTTTTATAGAAAAGAAGGATAAATATAAAAGTCAATGTAATTTATTATCTAATATAATTAATTTTACTTATAAGTTACTTACTAAAAATGGACTTACAGTAAAAAATAATATTAATATTATTAAACACAGTAATACAAAAAGTGAGTTTGTAAACTTCTTTATTAGTAAATTTTCTAGTAGAGTAAGATTAATTAGTATTGATGATTTAGTAAGGGAAGAAGTTCCATATAATAAAATTAGTGCTGCCAATATTAACTTTGTTATAGGAAAACCAGAATTAGATTTAACAATAAAAGAAGATGAAATGCAAGAAATAATAGATACAACCAAAGAAGTAACAGAAAAACCAGTGAGTAATAAAAAAAGTCGTCTTGCTTTTGTAGCAACAAGTGGCTTTGTATCATATTATTTATTAGGATTTTTAACAGCAATTATTACATTATTAGTAATTACATTGTTAGTAAGAAGATAGATTTTCTATCTTTTTTATTTATATTTTACTAATTTTGTGATATACTTTTAATGAAAGAGCAGTGTATTATTATAACTTTAACGAGTCGTTAAGGGACGAGGAAAAAATAAGATATATAATGGTAATACTCCAATGAACTTTTCTATGTTTCACATAGCCACTTCGTTGCACTTTCGTTACAGTTCATTTACATATTACAATATCTTTAGTGCTCTTTATGGAGGTAATAAGAATGTGGAAATATATTGATAAAGATAAATCTAATGAATTTTTATTATCTCTAAACCTATTAGAAGGCTCTCTAATTGATAAAAATAAAATAATAAAATTATATTCAATTAGTAATAATATAGAAAAGAATTATAAAGTATACAAAATTAAAAAAGGTAATGGTAAATATAGAACCATATATGAACCAACATATAATCTAAAATATATTCAAAGACAAATATTAAATAATATCTTATCAAACCGTAGTATTTCTAAATATGCCAAAGCATATAAAAAAGGTGTAAGCCTAAAAGATAATGCCATAGAACATATAAATAAAAAAATACTCTTAAAACTAGATATAAAACATTTCTTTGATAATATAACATTTACAGATATTTATAATACTTGTTTTGGAATAGAATATTTTCCTAAAAATATAGGTATGTTACTTACTTATTTATGTACTTATTATGATTATCTACCACAAGGAGCCCCAACATCAGCATATATCTCTAATCTTGTTATGTATAACTTTGATAATATAATCGGATCATTTTGCGAAGAAAATAAAATAAGTTATACAAGATACTCTGATGATATGACTTTTTCTGGGGATTTTAATCCTAGTATAGTTATTAAAAAAGTAAATGAAGAATTAAAAAAATTAAGTCTAGAATTAAATTATGATAAGGTAAAAATAATAAAAAATAATAATAGGCAATCTGTAACAGGACTAGTAGTAAATAATAAATTACAAGTAAGTAAAACAATAAGAAAGAAAATAAGACAAGAAGTATATTATATAAATAAATATGGCATTAATAGTCATTTGATTAAAATTAACTGTAAAGATAAAGAAAAATACTTAAATAGTTTATATGGTAAAATATTATATGTATTACAAATAAATAATAAAGATTTAGAATTTATAGAATATAAAAAAATAATAAGAAAATTAATTAATTAAAGATAAAATTATTAACTAGTTTTATCTTTTTATATTTAAAAAAATACATAAAATATCCTTATCTTTATTTACATTATATTAGTTAATGTGTTATAATTTTTATAGAAGTGGACTGATATTATGAACTTAGAAAAAATTAGAAATTTTAGTATTATTGCACATATTGATCATGGCAAAAGTACTCTTGCAGATAGAATTATGGAATATACTGGATTAGTAGATAAAAGAGAACTTAAAGATCAAATGTTAGATAATATGGATATTGAGCGTGAAAGAGGTATAACCATTAAATTAAATACAGTTAGAGCACACTATAATGGTTATATTTTAAATTTAATAGATACTCCAGGTCATGTTGATTTTACTTATGAAGTAAGTAGAAGTTTAGCTGCTTGTGAAGGAGCAATTTTAGTAGTAGATGCTGCTCAAGGTATTGAAGCACAAACATTAGCAAATGTTTATTTAGCAATGGAACATGATTTAGAAATAATACCTGTTATTAATAAAATAGATTTACCAAATGCTGATATTGAATCTAGAAAAAGAGAATTAGTAGAAACATTTGGATTTAGAGAAGATGAGATATTATTAGTATCTGCAAAAACTGGCGTAGGAATCGATAAATTAGTAGATGCAATTATTGAAAGAATACCACACCCAGTAGAAAAATATCATGATAATAAACTTAGAGCACTGATATTTGATAGTTACTTTGATTCATATCGTGGAGTGGTAATACTTGCTAGAATAGTATCAGGTAGTATACATAATAAAGATAATATAAGAATGTTTACTACAAATGCTAATTATGAAGTAGTAGATTTATTTTATAATACAATGAAAGAAACTAAAACTTCTTGTTTATCTACTGGAGAAGTTGGTTTTATTACTGCTTCAATTAAAAGTATTTCAGATATTAAAGTAGGAGATACTATAACTTTAGAGTCTGATAATCTAGAAAATCCATTACCAGGTTATAAACCTATGAAACCTATGGTATATTGTGGTATATATCCAATAGACTCTACTAAATATCCAATGTTAAAGGAAGCCTTAGAAAAGTTAAAATTAAATGATTCATCATTAATTACAACTCCTGAAACATCTTCAACACTTGGTTTTGGTTTTAGAACAGGTTTCTTAGGGTTACTTCATATGGATATAATTAAAGAAAGAATTGAAAGAGAATTTAATATAGAAATAATTGTTACAAGTCCTTCGGTTAATTATGAAATAGTACTTACTGATGAATCTATAATATATATTGATAATCCAAGTAAAATGCCTGATAAAGTAAGAATAAAATCAATAAGTGAACCATATATTAAAACAAATATCTTTGTACCTAGCACATATATTGGTAAAATTATGGAACTATGTCAAAATAAAAGAGGAACGTATATAAATATGGATTATATAGATAAAGAAAGAGTTAATATCCATTATGAAATACCTTTATCAGAAATAGTATATGATTTCTTTGATAAATTAAAAAGTTATACTAAAGGTTATGCATCATTTGATTATGATATAATTGGCTATAAAGAAAGTAATTTAGTAAAAATGGATATTATGTTAAATGGTGAAATAGTAGATGCTTTATCTCTTATTGTACATAAAGATTTTGCTTACAATAGAGCAAGAGTAATCGTAGATAATTTAAAGAAGATAATACCAAGACAAATGTTTGAAGTTCCAATTCAAGCAGTAATAGGAAGTAAAGTAATAGCAAGAAGTGACATAAAAGCAATGAGAAAAAATGTCTTAGCTAAGTGTTATGGGGGAGATATTACTAGAAAAAGAAAATTATTAGATAAGCAAAAAGAAGGTAAAAAGAAAATGAAACAAATAGGTAGAGTAGAAATACCTTCGGAAGCATTCTTATCAATACTTAGTGAGGAAGAATTTAAAGATGATGAATAAAGAACTTAAAAGTATATTACTTAAAGAAAATTTTTGTTGTGAAGATTTGGAAGTATTTTTAGAAACTGATTATAAAGAAACAGTAAAAGAAATGTTTAATATATTACTAGATTTACTTAAAGATAGTACTAATGAAGAAATAGATTTAGTTATGTCTAATATTGAGTTATTTGTAGAAACAAGTGATAATATAGATTATAAAATAGTTAATAACGCAGTAAGGGAAGCAAATTATAAACTAAATAGTATTAAATCTAATATGGATAATAGAGTACTTAAAAATATTAAATTTAGACTTATTGATTTAAATAGAAAAATAAATATAAGTAGAGAAAAGGTAGATAATTTAAATATCTTTAATTTCTATCATTATCTTATTTTTGAAGAAAGAAATATTAATATGGTAGAATTATTACTTAAAACAGAAAATAATATTTTAAGTAAAAAAGATGATTATGGTAATGATTTATTTAATAATATTATAGATAATTATTGTTCTTTAGAAGAAACTGATGAATTAGTAGATTACTATTATGAAGTAATAAGCATATTTCTTAAATATCTAGAAGATAAATTAATTAAAAGTGAAAGACAAAAATATATTGATTTATTAGAAAGAAGTTTCTGTAAGAATAAGAATCATGTTAGAAAAATATTAAAAAGATTTGATGAATATTATTTAATTGATGCGAAAGATTTAGAAAAAAAATATCATGTAACTACTAAAATACATGACAAAGCAATCGAAGAATTAAATGATTTTGTTTTCGATGTAAGTGGTAGAAAGAAATTTAATAGTCATTTTATAACTATAGATGATGAAGATGCTTTATGTTTAGACGATGCAATTAGTTTAGTTAAAAATAAAGATGGTAGTTTCTGTTATTATGTTGCAATAACAGATATACCTTCCTTAATTCCTTATGGATCATATACATTTTATGATGCCTTAAGTAGAGTGGAAACCATTTATTTATGTGATAAAAATATTAGCTTATATCATGAAGCAATTGGCAATAATTTATGTTCATTACTTCCTAATAGTAGTAAAAATGTTATAATTTACAAAGTATTTGTAGATCCATCATTTAATATTAATCCTGATAGTTTAGAAATACATAAAGGTATTATTAATGTTAGAAATAGATTGTCTTATAAACAAGTAGATAAACAAGAAAATTTGGATGTTGAAACAGGAAAAATGTTAGAAAATATTGCCTTACTTTGTTATAAATTAAGAAGTCAAAATAAAATAAAAGAAAGATATCGTTTTATAGAAAATACTATTAATAGGGATGCTACATGGCATCATAGTTTGTATACAGATAAATCAATATCTGCGAATATTGTTCAAGAATCAATGTTACTAACTAATCATTTAGCGCCGAAATATTTTCTAGACAATGGATTAGTTTATACATATCGAAATCATAAATTTCCTACGAATATTATGGTTAATAGTGAACTTGATAGATTACTTAATTTATCAAAAACTAGTATAAAAGAAAATGAAGTAAAAAAGATATTTAATATAATAAGAGATAATTATTTAAATGCTTATTATAGTGTTTATAATGAAGGTCATGAAGGGTTAAACTATGATGTATACTCTCATTCAAGTTCTGCTGCTAGAAGAGCTTGTGATGGATTTAATCAATATTTAACTTATGAACAACTATTCAAAGGTACAGTATCAGATAAGAAACATTATATTTTAGAAGCTACTGCAAAAGAAGTGGTAGAATATATAAATCGTAAAAAGAAAGAAAATGATAAATTTGCTAGTGAATATAATTATTTACATGGTAAACAGTTAATTAGAAAGAAGTGAAAAGTATGAATTTACCTAATTTAAAAGAAGCAAAAGTTAGAACAAAAAATAAAGTAGATATAGTAAATAATGCTTATAATATTCCTAAAGAAGTAAAGAATATAGGTAAAAATAAAACATATCATATTATTACATATGGTTGTCAAATGAATGTTCATGATAGTGAGAATATATCTGCGATTATGGAAGACTTAGGATATACAAAAAATGAAGATATGGATAAATCTGATGTAATAATATTAAATACTTGCGCAATTAGAGAAAATGCACATAATAAAGTAACTGGTATGTTAGGAAGAATTAAACATTTAAAAGAAACAAGACCAGAAATTATTACGATGTTATGTGGTTGTATGGCTCAAGAAGAAGGTGTTGCTAATATGTTAAAAGATAAATATAAATGGGTTAACATAGTATTTGGAACACATAATATACATATGATACCTACATATTTATTAAATAACTTAAAAGAACAAACTCAAGAATTAGAAGTTTTTTCTATCGAAGGAAATGTTTATGAAGGAATACCTGTAAAAAGAGATTCAAAATATACTGCCTGGGTAAATATAATGTATGGATGTGATAAATTCTGTACATATTGTATTGTACCATATACAAGAGGTAAACAAAGAAGTAGATTAAATACAGATATTATTAATGAAGTAAAAGAATTAGTTAAAGATGGTTACAAAGAAGTAACATTATTAGGACAAAATGTTAATGCTTATGGAAAAGATTTAGATGCTAATTATACATTTGCTAATTTACTTGAAGATGTTGCTAAAACTAATATTGATAGAATTAGATTTGTAACTTCACATCCATGGGATTTTACTGATGAAATGATTGAAGTAATAAGTAAATATGATAATATTATGCCATATATTCATTTACCAATTCAATCAGGTAGTGATGATATATTAAAGAAAATGGGTAGAAAATATACTATAAAAGAATATACAACATTATTTAATAAATTAAAATCTAAAATACCAAATGTAAGTATAAGTACAGATATTATCGTAGGTTTTCCAAATGAAACAGAAGAAGACTTTAATGCTACATTAGATATAGTTAGAAAATTAAGATATGATTTTGGATATCCTGCAAGTGAAATAGAAGATATAAGAGAAAATGAAAAATTGCATAATACTTTATATAATCTTATTAAACTAGCTAGAATATTTAATAGATGTTCAAAAGATTTTCCAAGTAAAGAATATATACAAAAATTAAGAGAAAATGAAGAATATAAAAATAGACCAATAATAGTTGCACCTAATCATGTTAGAAAACAAGATATAGAAATAATAATGGAAGCAATGCCTGAACATATGATATTGTTATCTGGAGATTATGAAAATGTACATGGTGATATAGGTGGAGTTTTACTTGAAAAAAATGGTATTATTTATTTTGATATGGAAAATCCATATGAAAGTGATTTTATAAAGAGAAAAGAAGAGTATTTAAGTGAGTTAAAAGAATATATAGAGCTTACTAATAATGAAGATCTAATTAAAGAATACACAGAAGAAAAAAAGATATATGATAATGTAATTAAAAGTGCATTAAATGATAGAGCTAATGTTAAAAATACAATAAGAGATATTTTAAATACAGGATATAATATGTTATGGTTTTATGAAGGATCTTGGAATCTATCTCAAAACAAACCTTATTATGATGGTAGTTATTTTATGGTAGAAGCTGCAATAGATACAGATGCAATAGTTTTACCTGTTGCTTATGATATAACCATGCAAGATAATAAAAAAGTAGCTGTTGTAAAATTTGGAGAACCTATTGACTATAGAAAAATATATGGCAATAGAAAGTTATCTAAAGAAGAGAAAAAAGAAGCTTTAGATATATGTAAATATGATGCTCCTCAACTAATTATTGTAGATGCAGATAATATTAATGTATCTAGTTTTAATAATTTAGAATATGAGCCTTATTTTTTATTTTTCACTAATTCTGACTCATATCTTGATTCAAATAATTATGTATTAAAAACTTCAGATATTACATTTATTGAAGAAAAGATAAATAAAATTATTTCTAAAATAGATGTTAATAAAACAAAATTTGAAATAATTAATACATTTGGAAAATTAAAATTTAATCTTTCAAGAATAGGAACTAGATTTTTAATAGAAAGTATTTTATATTCTTATGAAACTAAAGATTTAAATCTCTATAGGAACTTAGAGAAAAATGTATATCCAGAAATTGCAAAGAGAAATCATACAACTCCATCTAATGTAAAATGGGTTATTATTAAATCTATTAATGAAATGTATGATAGAAATTATATTGAAAATTCACTTGAGTCTGTATGTAATTTCTTTTATTTCACCAATTCTTTAAAACCTACAGCTAAAGTTATTCTTACAAGAATGTTAGTAAAACTAGAAGAACAAGCTGCATAATATTAATTAAAAGAATGAATATAATTTTATAATTTAAATATATTTTTACTAGGTGATTTTATGCATTTTAAAGTTTTTAAATTAAATTATAAAATTATATTTTTATTTCTTTTTATATTTTTCCTTATCTCTACAATATGTATTTACACTTACGTTTTAGCTACTGCTACAACTCAAGGGATTAAAGTTCCAATTATAATGTATCATAGTGTTTTAAAGTCTAGAAGTAATACATATATTGTTAATCCAAGTGTTATT
>OJAW01001068.1_pt1 | contig 16907 bp, 16 predicted proteins | sample 1589151 | NCBI WGS metagenome assembly OJAW01 (sample SAMN03283290) | human gut metagenome | biome: human-associated habitat; material: feces | host: Homo sapiens | place: Peru | collected 2012
TATAAGAATCTAGTATCAGGTCATAATCATACATTTTTTTAGTAAATAAATTATATAAATCATATATAGGTAGTCCTATACTAGCTTTATTCCAACTAGTTAAATACTTATTATCACTTTTTATAAAATGTGATACATCCAGATTATTATGATTGATAACATATCTTACTTTATCTTTATCTTTTATATTTTCATACCAAGAATCTAATCGTTCCTTAGCTTTATATAAAGAAGAAAAAATAATAGATATATTTACTGCCAATAAATATTCTGATGGACTATATATTTCTTTAGATTCAATATCTACCATATAGCTATCATAATACTTAAATATATCATTTATTTTTTTCATAGTATCTTCATATATTTCTTTTTTATCTGCTACATCAACTTTTTTATAAAATGTAGTTTTATTATGAAGTAATGCCGTTAAATCAATCATATCCTCTATTTTAGTTCTATCAGTAGTATCTTCTTCTTTTATATATTCTGTTATTAAATAATCATCATCTACTTTATTAACTATTTTAGGATAATATTTAAAACTTCTATCATCTAAATAATGATAAATATCTTTATTTTTATTTTCTTTTACTACATATTTATCATCAATTATAAATACATTATTATTTTTAACTATTTTAGTAGGTACTATATTATACTTTTTTAGTATATTATGAACTCTTAACATTTGTAGGTATAATAATTTTATCTCCTAATTTTATGTCACTTAAATCATTATAAGAATCTAATAATTCTTTTGATACACTATATTTACTAATTATAGATTCAATTGTATCATTTTCTTTTACAATATATATTTTATATGTTAAATATCCTGTATTATTCATAACTGTAGGTTCTTCTTCTATACATCTATCAGTTTCTACATTTTCTACTTTTATTTCTTTTTCTTCTAAATTATCTAATTTTAATTCAATATAAATACTTAATGCGCTATTATCCTTTATTTCATAATAAAAATCATTTATATCAACTACTACATTTGTAAGGTCATATTTTTCATCTAATTTTATATCAAATGGCACTCTAAAATTATAATTTTCTTTTAAAGTTGTTGTATTAGATGCTTTATATTCTCCTTCTAAAATAAATTCTCCTTTTATATTATTTTCATAAACCTTTACTTCTTTTTCAAGTGATATACTGCATATTTCAAATAATGTAGTTTTAAAAACTATATCTTTATTAAATGGTACTATTTTATTCATAATAACTCCTTTCAATAAAGTATATTAAAAAAATAGCTTATTATGCTATTTTTTTAAAGATGCTTTTGCTCTTAATCTTATATTTCTACTATCATTTTTAGTAAAACTCATAAGTAATATCTTTTGATTAACGTCAAAGCATTCATCACTAAATAATGTCTTACATTCACTTTTTACTGCATTTATAGTATTTATTGCATGTTGTTCTAATCCACTAGTACTAGTTATTACTTCACCCATTTCTAATGGATTTGTACTAACTAGTTGATCAAGTAATATAAAGTCATAAGATATAGAACTAAATAAATGAGAATTTTGCATTTGTGGTAAAACATATTGACAGAATATTTGTAAGTTATTACCTAAGAAAGGATTTAATGAAAATCTTTTTATAAATTCTCTTCTTAAAAATTTCTTTTGACCTTCCTCACTCGTTTTATTAACCATAGATACTATTTCATTTGCTTTTTTGCGTTCATCTGTTAAAAATCTTACTTCACTTACTAATGTAGCTAAGTCTCTTAAATGAGTTCCTTCAATATGAGGATTTTCTAAATTAGCTGAAACAAACTCACATAAGTCATCTACAAATTCACTAGTAGACATGCCTAAACGCAACTCTTCATCATCTAATATAGAACTAATTTCTCCACTATATATTATTGTTTGAATAAGTTTTTTATTCATATATTTATTTATATCAGTCATTTTTCCTCCATATATATTTCATTACTTCTTTATAATTTCTAACTGGTATAAAGTGAATATCTTTCTTTATTTCTTTTGGTACATCATCTAAATCTTTCAAATTGTCATAAGGAATAATTATATCTTTTATACCTTTCATATGTGCTCCCATAGCTTTTTCTTTTAAACCCCCAATAGGTAATACACTACCTCTTAAAGATATTTCACCTGTCATAGCTAAATTAGATCTTATTTTAGTATTAGTTAAACCAGATATTAAAGCGGTTAATAATGCAATACCTGCAGATGGACCATCCTTTGGTATAGCTCCCTCTAAAACATGTATATGTATATCATTATTTATTAATTTATCATAATCAACATTATAATATTTATAATTACTTTTTAAATAACTTAAAGCGATTATAGCACTTTCTTTCATAACATCACCAAGTGAACCTGTAAGTACTAATTTACCATCACCTTTATAGTAATTAACCTCAATAGGCAAAGTATCTCCACCAAAAGAAGTATACGCAAGTCCATTCACAATTCCTACATTACTAGTTATTTTATTAGTATAATGATACTTCTTTTTACCTAAATATTTAACTAAATCACTTTCTTTAATAGTTACTAATTCATTATCTTTTTTATTTAAAACAATATCTGTAACTACTTTTCTAACTATTTGTGATAATAATCTCTCTACTTCTCTTACGCCAGATTCCCTAGTATAATATCTTATAATTGATAATAAAGCTTCATCTGTTATGTCTATATCATTTAAGCCATTTTCCTTTAAAACTTTACTCATTAAATGATTTTTTATAATATCCATTTTTTCATAAATTGTATATCCGCTTAAATTTATTACTTCTAATCTATCTTTTAATTCTTTTGGAATATCATCTATGTAATTAGCAGTTAAAATAAACATTACATTAGATAAATCATATTCTTCTTCTATATAATTATCACTAAAATATTTATTTTGTTCTGGATCTAAAACTTCAAGTAAACTAGATCTAGGATCTCCATTAATACCACTACTCATTTTATCTATTTCATCAATTAAGAATACGGGATTATTACTTTTGGCTTTCTTCATTGAAGATATTATTCTACCAGGTGAAGATGCTATATAAGCTTTTCTATGACCTTTTATTTCACTTTCATCTGATACTCCACCAACTGATATTTTAACAAAATTTCTATTTAATGCCTTAGCGATAGAATAAGCTAAACTAGTTTTACCTACTCCTGGTGGACCAACTAAACAAATTATAGGACTCCTTAAATTGTTAGACATTTGTTTAACCGCTAAATATTCTATAATTCTATCCTTGACATTTGAAATATCATAATGTGTTTGGTCTAAATACTCTCTTACACTATTTAAATCAGTGTTATCAGTAGTATAAATATTCCATGGTAAATTAAGTAACCAATCAATATAATTTCTTATAATAGATGCTTCTGGATGTGATTTATTAGTATTTTCATATTTATTTAATTCTTTGTATAATCTATCTTTAATTCTTTTTGGCGCATCTAATGATTCTATTTTTTCATTTAATTCATCTATTTCATTACCAGACTCATCACCAAGTTCTTCTTTCATTAACTTAATTTTTTCTCTTAAAATAAATTCTTTTTGGTGATCATCTATTTCTTCTTTTACCTTTAAATCTATATTCTTTTCTAAATTAACTATTTTTCTTTCTTTTTCAGTATCAGATACTATCATGCTTGCTCTCTTAGTAGAATTACATTCATATAAGTATTCTTCTACTCTCTTTAATGAAATAGGTAATGAAGAAGCGATTACATCAGTTACCATTGATAAATCATTACTACTCTTAATTAAATTAATTGAACTATTGCTTAGATACGGAATATCTTTAATTGCACTATCAAGTTCTTTTAATAGTTTTTTTATAATAACTTTTTCTTCTTCTACATCTAGATTAATATCTTCTATTTCTTCTACAATACTTTCTAATACTTCATCTGTTTTATCTTTATTTAAGTATTCTAATACTTTAGCTCTTTTTTCACCCTTAATAACGATTCTTGTTTTACCATTAGGTAATTCTACTTTTTTTATTATTTTAGAAATAACTCCAAACATAGGTAAATCATTACTATTAGAATTATCATATACTAACATAATTCTATTGTTATGAAACAATTCTGATAATTCTATTATATTATTGCTTATTTCATTATCAAATTCTAATCTTATTTCATTATAAGGTAGTAACACGATACCTTTTAATAAGATAACCGGTAAATTTGTTTTAATAATAACACCTTCTATCTTCTCTTTTGTTTTACTCTGTTATTGTATTTTTCAAACGAAAATATAATTGCTCTTAACTGTTTATATGATGACATATATTGTGCTACTTTTTCTCTAGTAAAATCAGTATCATCTTCATACTTCCACTTTTCCATATATTCTTCTAACTTAGAAGTTAATACTCTATCTTCTTTTAGTATTCTTAAATATTCATTTCTTTTTATTGCTTCTAGAAAAGTTTTTAAAATTTGTCTAAAATACTTATCTTCCGTATTAACGGTACTTTCATCTTTCATTTTAACATCGGCTAGTTTTGTCTTATTTTGATAAGCAACTGGAAGACGTTTTTCTTTGCCATCTTGACGATATACAATATAAAAATCATAATCACCATTACCTTCATGACCACAAATACTATGAAAAAGTTCTACTCTTGAATTTACCTTAGTAGTAACTAAGTCAATTCTCTTTAAACTCGTTTTCTTAGCTTTTGATATTTCTATGACTCTTCTTCCATCTAACTCTTCTAATATTAATGAATATCTTCCCATAGTATCACCTGCCAATTATTATATAGAAATTATGAAATTTGTCAACAAAAAAAGAAGATTATTTATCTTCATTTTTATTAGTTTTTTTATCATCAATTTGTATTTCATAATGTTCTCTAACTTGGGCTAAAATTTCATCTCTCAATTCAGGTTTTTGTTTAAATAATTCTTTAACATTTTCTTTACCTTGACCTATTTTTTCACCCTTGTATGAGTACCATGCACCAGATTTATCAATAATAGCGGCTTCGCTAGCTAAATCAACTAATTCACCCTCTAATGATACACCTTCACCATACATAATATCTACAAAACAGCTTTTAAATGGAGGAGCCATTTTATTTTTAACTACCTTAACAGATACTTTATTACCTAGTATATCAGAACCACTTTTAATAGAATCAACTCTTCTAATATCAAGTCTAATAGAAGAATAAAATTTAAGTGCTCTTCCACCTGGTGTAGTTTCTGGATTTCCAAACATTACCCCTACTTTTTCTCTTAATTGATTTATAAATATTGCTATAGTATTTGTTTTATTGATAATACCAGACAATTTTCTTAATGCTTGACTCATTAATCTAGCTTGTAAAGCAACATGAGTATCACCCATTTCACCTTCAATTTCTGCTTGTGGTACTAAAGCAGCTACTGAGTCAATTACAACGATTCCTATTGCACCACTTCTTACTAATGCTTCACAAATTTCTAATGCTTGTTCACCATTATCAGGTTGTGAAAGAAGTAATTCATTTATGTTTACACCTAACTTTTGAGCATAAGTAGGATCTAATGAATGTTCTGCATCTATAAAAGCAGCTCTTCCACCTTGCTTTTGTACTTCTGCAATAGCATGAAGGGCAAATGTAGTTTTACCAGAAGATTCTGGACCATATATTTCTATAATTCTTCCCTTAGGATATCCACCTATACCAAGTGCTATATCAAGTCCTAAAGAACCAGAAGATACAACATCTATCTTTTGGTGTTCATTATCACCAAGTTTCATTACTGAACCTTTTCCAAATTGTTTTTCTATATCTGCTAATACTTGATCTAAAGTCTTATCAGCAGTTGGTTTTGTTGCCATATTTTCCTCCTATCATCATATTCATTATACAACCTTATATTTTTATTGTCAATAGTTTTTTCAAACATTTGTTCGTTATATATAGTAATTATTTTATTTACCTCCTATATATATCATTTACTAAAAATATAAAAAATCCTCTTTATAATAAAAAAATAGATACTATTTAGTATCTATTAAGTTTTTGTTTAATTTATAGTATTCAATACCAGAAATAATTGCAAGTATTGCAGCTACCCAAAGTAGTGCTACATTAACTGCTACATTCCAGAATACAAATGGAATATTTCCAAATAAAGTAAGTACAATACCAACCATTAAACAAGCTGTTTTATATTTTCCTGTCTTAATAGCAGCTACTACTTTACCTTTACTTGCAGCAAGCATCTTTATTGAATCTGTTATACAGTCTCTAACAATAATTATAACTGTTATAATTGCTGGAATATCACCTAGTGATGATAATATAATTAGTGTTGAATTAACTAATACTTTATCAGCTATAGCATCAACTAATTTACCAAAATCAGTTATTAAGTTATATTTTCTTGCTATTTTACCATCAAAATAATCTGTAAGTGATGCAATTATAAATAATACACCAGCTACTAAATATTTTGGATTTATTGATATTTTTTCAGCAATATACAAATCATCAATATTTACACCAATAGATTCAAATGGGAATAATAATACAAATATTATTATAAATGATAATACGATTCTAGATACAGTTAATTTGTTCGGTAAATTCATAAACTACGCCTCTTTCATCCTTAAATTCGTTTCCATCAAATAAAGTAAATACTAAATATGCAATTACTAAAACTAATAAAAATATAACTACATAAATTAAGTACGATGGAATAATTTTTTTTCTATTATAATCAATTGTATACGGAGATGAAATCTTTTTAATAGGTTCTATAGGTTTAATAGTTTTTTTAGCTTTTTTAATATCTTCTATAGATATTTTAGATGTATAGTCAAATAAATATTCATTAAATTCATCAACCATTTTTTCATAATCGAGACCTAAATATTTTGAATAATCTCTTATAAAATATTTTAAATAAAATACATCTTTAAATGCTTCTAAGTTACCAGATTCAATGTTTTCTATTTGTGAAGGTCTTAATTTTAAATCTTCAGCTGCTTCATCAATAGAAATACCTATTTCTTCTCTAGTTTCCTTAAGTTTTTCCCCTATTTCTTTCATATTTCACCTCTAAAAAAACAATAATACTTTATAAGCCATGTTCTGTAACTCATATGAGCGACAAACATTTATCTATCAATATTGATCCCGAATCAGATTCATTTCTCTTCATCAAGTTCCCCTACCATAATTTGGGTTTCTCACTCGCGGGGTTTACCACGTTCCACTCTACATATTTCTATATAGCATCGTCACTTTGGCACTTTATGTCTAATATAACCATATCAAAGACTTAGGTTAATTCGACGCCGTTAGTTTACACTACTAAAGGTTATTTTTTCCCTTTACACGAACACTACTACCATCTCAGGATAGTGTGAGCATGGACTTTCCTCTACATTAAATGCAGCGTTTGTCAAAATATTATTCTTTTCCGTATATAATTTTTTCTAAATTAGATAATCTTCTAAGTAAATCTGCATTATTAACTTCTGAAGGCTTACCATCACTTACAGCTTCTAATTTCATTTGTAATTTTCTAACTTCTTGTTTAAGTCTAATATTATCTTCAATAAGTTCTCTTTTTTCTAATTCAGATTCCTTAAGAATTTTTTTAAACTCATTATAATCTCTTATAACAATATCTAAATATTTATCTACTTCTTGTGGTCTATATCCTCTAGTGTCTATTTTAAATTCTTTGTTTAAAATATCTTCACTAGATAGCATTATTCTCTCTTGATACACTTATACCACCTCATAGATTAATTTTATACTAATTTGGGGCATTTGTCAATTAATAAAGAGGCTATTATACCTCTTTTAATCGTCTAAAAATGATACATTTTTGTGTTCTTTATCATCATCATCTAAGAATGCTACATTACTTTTATTTACTGTAACATTTGTCTCTTCTTTATTTATAATTTTTTCTTTTATAATCATTTCATTATTTACTTTTTCTTCATTAAGTTTTTCTATTTCTTCTATATTTATTTTTTCAACCGGTCTATTTTTAATGATAGGTTCTATTTCATCTTTAATTTTATTTTCAGTATAAATAGTTTCCTTAATATGTAATTTTGGTTCCATCTTTTTTCTATTTACAAGCTTTTTATATAAATATAGGGCAATAATAGAGACTATAAGTAATAAAGAAACTAATACTATAGGTAATATATTTACTTCATTTTTTACTATATGAATTACATATTCTTTAGTTTCTAAGTCTGTACTAATAACAATAATTGTAACTTCACTCATATCTTTTAATTCTTTATTACCAATTATTCTATAAATACTTTCATTATTTACAAGTTCTACTTTTATTTTTAATGGATTATTATTTTTTACTTCAATACTATAATTTAATTTATCTGGTTTAAAATCTATTTTATAGCCTTCTATAACCAAAGAATTAATATCTGCACTTGGAAGTAATTCACCTTTATTTAATTTTTTAACTTTTATTTTATAAGTTCTTACTTGTTCGTTTTCTGCTTTTACTTTTATTTGTACTTCATTATCTCCAACTTTTAAACTATTACCTATAATATCATATTTAGCTTTAGCACTTTCCAAAGTAAGAGATATATTAAGTTTTTCTAATTCATAAGGTACTTTTATAGTATATTCATATTTTTCTTTATTAAAATCTATTTTATATGATTCTATACTTAATGATTTTAAATAGTTATTATCGTCTCTTCCATCATTTCTAAAAATATTTAAAGTATATATTCTAACACTACCATTTTCCGCTTTTACTTTAACTAAAATAACATTATTACCATATTTTAATTTAACATTTCTATTACCATATCCACTTACAAGTGAAGCTTTATTATTTAATGGTGATGCTGTTATATTTACTTCACTTACGTTTTCTTTAACATTTAAACTATATTCGAAAGTATTAGAATTAAAGTTTAGAGTAGATCCTGATACTTTTAAACTGCTTAATCTATTTTCATTACTTCTACCATCAGGTCTAGTTATATTTAATGTATAAGTTTTAATATCACCATTAGCGGCTTTTACTTTTACATAATAAGCATTTGTACCATATGCCAAATTTATAGTCCTACTACCAAAACCACTTACAAAAGATGCAGATGAGTCAGCTAGTGAAGCTGTTATAACAGCTGTTGCACTATTTATAGTCATAGAATACACACTTACATTAGGATTAAAACTTATACTAGCATTAGAGACTTTTAAACTAGCTAAATTATTATTTCCAGATAATACTCTTATAGTAGAAGTTCTACCACTTGCACTAACAGAATTTCCAGATGTATCAGATCCATCTAAATTATTTATAGTTACTGAATAACTTGAATTAACAGCGGCATTATTTGGAATTTTTACTTTTAATACCCCAAATGTAGTAGATCCTGTTTTACCACTTACATTAGCAATACTAAATCCAGAAGCTGATGAATAATAATTAGACCATCCAGATCCTTGAGTAAAAGAAGAAAAAGTAAGTCCGCTGGTATAGTAAAATTTAGCTGTTAGGCCATTTAAACTACCAGATGTAATATTACCTGTTATATTACAAGATACAACTTGTCCAGCTCTTGCACTAGATGGGCAACTTAAATTAACTGATAAATTAGTGGCACTTACTTTAAATGGTAAGATAAGTAAACATAATGCTAATAATTTATATACCTTTTTCATAAAGTTCCTCCTTCTACTAAATATTTACTAATTTTCATAACATCATTCATTTTTATATTATTATCGTAATTAACATCAGCTGCAATTAAATAATTACCTGTTATACCTTTATTTTCAACTATATATTTTGCAATAGCCATAACATCATTCATCTTAACAATTCCATCTCCATTTACATCACCCAGTACTATAAGTATATAATTTCTATCATTAACATTTATTTTCATATTAGTTTTTATAATACTATCCATATCATTAACTACTTTATCATCATCATATAAAACTATAGTTGCATTATTATTTATATTATTTAAGAAATTTTTATATGTAGTATTATCTTTAATACCTAATATATATCCATCTTTAAAGTTATACTTATCAGTATTTAAATCATTAGTTATATTTACAGTAAATGTTTTAGATATACCATTTGTAGTACTAACAGTAACTACTATAGAACCTTTAGACACTGCAACTAAATAATCTTTTGATATTTTAGCATTAGAATTACTTAAACTATATATAGCTATTTTATTTATACTATCTGATACTATACTAGCATCTAAAGTTATTTTTTCTCCAACACTAACATTATAAATTGTATTAGATAAAATTATGTTTGTTGGATGCTTAATACTTTTTAATTCTGGATAAGTTTTCATATTCCAAACATTTGAAAAATCAAAACCATTATAATAACTAGATGATTTCATATTACTTTGTGAAAGCTCACTAGATGATGTGTAATCTATATTTATATTACCAAATATATGAGTATCATCCTTAATATCATAATTATTATATAATTTCATATTAGTATTGCTAACAACTGCGTAACCTATAATTCCACCAATATTTGTACCTGTTATACTTCCTATATTATAAGTATTATAAAAGTTACTTGATGTATTATTTTCCAAAGAGCCAGCGATTCCTCCTGCGTTAGATCCTGATATATTAGCTATATTATATGAATTATTTAAATTAGTTGTATTCATATTACCAACTATACCGCCAACGGATAAAGTACCAGTTACTCTTCCTTCATTATATAATTCCTTTAAATTAGAATAATATGTAAATCCTACTATACCACCTACATTATTTTTAGCACTTATAGTACCTTTATTATAACTTCTATATATATTTGATAGATTACTATATCCAACTAATCCACCAACATTATTATCTGCACTTACACTACTTATACTAAATGAATCACTCATAGTAGATGAATTAAAGTACCCAACTAAACTACCTACATTATTTTTACCAGTAACACTACTATTATAAGAGTATACATTTGAGACATTTCCATATGTCATATACCCTATTATACCAGCGGATGAAGAAGCTTCAACTACTACATTTTCAAAACCAATATTTGAAATAGCTCCACCTTTTACATATCCTATTATACCTGTATAATCATTACCTTTAACTTTTATATTTTTTATTTTTTTATTATTACCATCTATTATTCCTGTAAATGGTTTTGATGAAGTACCAATTGGTGTAAATGTTACATTTGAGAAATCTATATCATTATTTAAAATATAATATTCATCTAAATCATTTCTTATATTATTAAATTCAGAAACACTAGATATAGTTATTGGATCTTTAACAGTTACTTTTATTATATATTTGTTATTTATAATTATATTTGCTTTTCCAGCTGATACACCAGTAATTACACCATCTTTAACAGTAACTATATTGTTATTAGAACTCTTCCAAGTAATATTTTCATATGTTTCTATATAAGAATTTATATCTCTACTATAATTAGTTCCTACTATAGTAGTATTATATAATAAATTAGTTGCATATCCGTCCCCTACTACAAATACCTTAGTATTTGATACTGAAGAAGTTGTAGTAATAAGTGTATAAATGCCATCTTTTAAAGGTGATTTTACTTTTAAATAACCAGTTGCATAGTTATTTACTACCTTAGAATCATATATAGTAAAATTAGATGTAATATCTTCTCCTTTAGTATTTTTTACTTTATAAGTTACTGCTGAAGCATTACTAACATTACTAGTATATGTATTTATATATATTTTAGAGTCACCAGACTTTATTTTGCTATTTTTTATAAAAGATTCAACACTTTTACTACTTGTAGTTAAATCAGTTGTATGTACTTTTAAAGCTACTGAATAACCATAACTATATGTATCTTGCCAACTGCTTTTATTAGTAGATATAAAACTTTGATTTGGTAATATTCCAACTTCTTCTTCAGATAATGAATTATGACTACTTAAATGTACTGGTACACTATATTTATAAGTTTGACTATTTACATTATAAGTTACATATTCAACTATAACGGCAAATTCATCTCCAGTTATTTCTAAATATTCAGGTAAATAATAAGTATAATATCCAGCATATCTAATAGATATTGGACTACTATTTACCTTTGTAGCTCCTGAAAGTGATGAACCATTTCTATTTATATAAACATTTACTTTTGTATTAGCAGCATATGAAAATATACCAACACTTGTTATAGCTTCCTTTTTATCATTTATTTTATTATATATATTAGCAGCATATTTACTATTTATATAAGTTAAACTACCAGTTGGATTATATTGGTATGTATTATCATATAACTTTTCACTAGTTTTCTTAATTCCAGATGCAAATAAACCTATCATATAATCTTCATAAGAGTAATAGTAATATCCGTTATCACCATAAGCACTTCCCCATGAATTTTGAACTATCCAAGCTCCATCTATAGATGGGTATGATCCATTTGATTTAACAAAATTATATCTACTAAAATTATCATTCCATCCAACAATTATCATTGCATGAGGATTACTATTATATTGATATACTGATGTTGTATAAACTGAATTATATGCACTACTAAAGTATGATCCTTGAGGTGCTGCTGCATGAATATATACAGCTCCATAATTTTGAAGTAAACTCTTTACTTCATTTCTAAAAGCAGCTTTTGTTGTAGTAGATGCAGTACTATTATATACTTTATCTAATAAATACAATTCATCAATAGATACATTACTAGCATTTACCATAGTATTTTGCATACTTTGTAAATTAGTACTATTTTGATAACTACTAACAGGTCCTAAATTACTAGCCCAATAAAGCATATCATGTTCAAAATTACCACCTGTATTATTAGTTTTAGTACCATATATATTATTACCATTAGAATAAGTATAACTAAGTACTCCATTAATATGATATGGATTATATTCAGTATAAATATTATTTTTAAGTCTTAAATTGCTTTCAAGCACTGAAGTTGCCGAAAATGCCCAGCACAAATTAGCTGAGCCTTGATTTTTTACACTTAGTAAATTACCACCATTACTATTTGTTAATTTAAAAAATGTAGGAGCATTTGCATTCTTTATAATGGTAGAATATTCATCTATTTTAGTTATTAAATTGTCTTCTTTACCTGCTCTAACAAGAGGCGGAATTACTTCTTCTTCTTTAGAGCTAATCACATATTCTTCATTTACTGGAGCCATTTCTGGTAATGAATAAGTACTATTTGTTTCAATTATATTTATATTAAATAAAATTACTATGAAAAATAAATATAATAACTTCTTCATATACACCAACTCCAATTTAATTATACCATAATTAATAAACAAAAAAATAGGAATATTCCTATTTTTCTTCTTTAGCTTCTTTTTTTTCTAATTTGTTTAGGACTTCTTTTGTTACACTAATTGTTTTTTCTCTAACTTGTTCTGCAGCACTTTGTAAAACTGGTGTAGCTTTTTCTTTAGCATAATTAACTAATTCTCCAGCTTTATCTTTTAAATCTTTAGCTTTAGATTTAGCAACTTTTAAAACAGTTTCTTTATCTAAATCTTCTAATTCTGTTTTAATTTCAAAGATTTTTGCTTCAATATTTTCTTTTACTTCAACTACATCAAGATCTTTTAATTTAGCAAGTAAATCATCAATCTTAGCTTTTAATTCTTTTCTTGTTTCACTACCAGCTTTTGGTGCAAATAATACTCCAAGACCAGCTCCTAAAGCAGCTCCTAAAACAAATTTTCCACAACCTTTTTTCTTTCCCATAAATTCCTCCTATATTTCTTCTTTATTTTTCTTTTTCTTAAAAATTCTAGAAACACTTCTTGATAATGCACTAGCTATTTTATCACTCATAACTTCTACAGTATCTGATACTTTATCAATAAAATTAAATACACCATTTAATTTTTGCATTTTATTATTGATATCATTAAGCATATCATCTGCTTTATTTAAAATAGCGATAAGTTTAATGCCTAAAATAATTAGTACTATTACTAGTATAGATAAAAGTGCTAATAATATGATAGTAAAAATTTCTGACACTATTCATCACCTCTCTTTTCGTACATAGAATCTATTAAATCAAATAAGTCATCTTTATTTAAGTCTAAAGTTTCATCATCATCTTTTTTTTCTTCTATTTTATCTTGTTTTACATCTTTTAACAATTCTGCTTCTGTATGATCTAAATTATTTAATTCTTCTAAACTATCCATATCTTCTAATTCATCAAACATATCAAGTTCATCTTTTTTAGGTTCTTCTTTAACATTTTCTTTAAGTAAATTAATTTCAAGTTCATCTTCTAAAGTACCATAAGCTTTTTTTCTAATATCATCAATAGTAATTTCTCCTGTTTTAGTAAATTCAAAATTACTGCTTCCACTCTTTAATGGTTTAATATCTTCTTTACTATAATTTTTGTCTAAAACACCATAAACAGGTGAAATTACTGGTGATGGAGAAAATTTCTTAGGTGCTACTTCTTTTTTAACTTCTTTCTTTTGATACAAATCTTTTTTAGGCATGCTAGCTCTAGTCATAGTATCGAATTCTAAATCATCAAAAAATACAGGTTTTTCTTCTTTAATAACAGGCTTTACTTCTTCTACTACTTCTTTAGTTTCTTTAACTACTTCCTTTTTTTCTTCTACAGGAGTATCTATTTGTACCTTTATAACTTCTTTTTTTATAGGTTCATCGTCTACTTCAACTGTAAAAAGTGTTTTAAATTTATCCATAAGTCCCATAATATACCTCACTCTTCCTTAGAAAAATTATACTCTCCATTATTTTTAAATTTATCATATTGTTCTTCTTTACTAGTTATAATTTCTTCATTTTCAACTAACTTAATAACATTTCCATTATACTTTATACTAGATAAAATATATGTCGCATCAAGTACTGCTCTATTAATATCTTCTTTATCAACTAAAGCTTCAATTCTAGAATAATTATATAAATATTCAATAAAATATTTATCATCCTTATTAGTTATCTGTAAATAACCATCTTTACCATTAAATTCAAATTTTCTAGAATAATATAAATCTTTATTTTCTACATAATCTACTTCTTTTTTATAGTAATATGCATTTATATCAACATATAAATAATAGTAGTTACCATTAGAATAAAGCTTTTCATTAAATTCATTTGTATCAATGCTTAAAACTCCCATTGGTTTATAATATTTATAGCCTTTACCAGTTTTATTATATAAGTCATTATCTTTAGATAAAACTACATTTAATATATTGTCTATATTATCTGTTTTTATTCTTACAACAGATATACCCATAATATTACAGCCTGTCAGTAAAAACATTAAAACAAATAACATTATTACCTTTTTCATATTCTACCTCATTATTATTATAACAAACATTTTTATTTTTTAATAGTCTTTTTTACATTTACCATATAAATATTTTTATTTAAAGATACAAATCTTTGTTCATATTCAGTCATAATATTATCTGGATATTCATCATTATGCAGATCTAGTGATATATCTTCTATTTTATAACCATAATCAGTTAAACTTTTAAGTGAGTACTCAAATAATTTTCTATTGTCTGTTTTCATAATTATATGAGCATCTTTTTTAAAAATTTTATCATATTTTTCTAAAAATATAGGACTAGTTAATCTTCTTAATGCATGTCTCTTTTTAGGCCATGGATCAGAAAAATTTAAATATATTAAATCTATATTTTTATTAAATACAGTATCAATAGTATTAGCATCTAATCTAAGTAATTTCAAATTTGGTAAATCTTCATCTATTTTTTCTATAGCTCTAACAAGTACACTATCATATTTTTCAACACCTATAAAGTTTATATTAGGATACCTTTTAGCATTAGCAATAATAAAATCACCTTTACCCATACCAATTTCTAAGTATGTTTTTTTATTAGGTAACTCATCTATACCTCTATTTATATATATATTTGCATTTATTATATCTTTTGCACCAACAACATTTCTAAGTCTCATATAATCACCACAAAATATTTTAACACATTATGAACCAAAAATAAAGGATAGCATATACTTTTATAGGAGGATAAATTATGAAAAAAGATAGAGATAACTTAGGTATGTATCCATATATGCCTTACAATATGCCTTATAATATGGGGATGGGAATGCCTAATATGATTCCTATGCCAGGTGTTAGTAATAATAATATGGATATGCAAATAAATAATTTAAATAATCGTTTAAATATGTTAGAAAAAAGAGTGGCAAAATTAGAAGGATCTAATATTACTACTCCATATGATTCTAATTACTATATGGTTTAACATATAGTTTTTTTATTCCTTAAATTTTCCTGTTGAAAAATCATTTCTAAGAATATTTGTATCAAATAACATATCACTAAATTCTATGAAATCACTTTTTTCTAAACTAATTGGTAAAACACCAAGTACATTACCATATATATAAGCATCATAACTATGATCATCATCACTTACTAAATGATTTTTATAAGCTATCCATTTTGCATACGCTTCATTACCTTTTTTTGTTTTCTTTTTAAACAATAGAAAATAAATCATTGTTGTAAGAGATACTAAATATATCATTAACATTATAACTTCATTATATGTAAATAAATAAGATATAAAATTAAGAACTATTCCTACAAAAGAATATAAAACTAACAGCTTTTTAACTTTACTAGAATCAATATAATAATTATTTTCTATACTTTTAGTATAATATCTTTTTAATAATTTTTTATAAGTATGTTCACTAAATGTTTCATGTTTGTTATTTTTTAAATCTTTTACATTTATCACACCAGCATTAAAAAATACATTAACTAAATATTCTTCATCATTATCTA
>OJAW01001070.1_pt1 | contig 16884 bp, 18 predicted proteins | sample 1589151 | NCBI WGS metagenome assembly OJAW01 (sample SAMN03283290) | human gut metagenome | biome: human-associated habitat; material: feces | host: Homo sapiens | place: Peru | collected 2012
TCTATTATAAATTCTAAGTGATATCTACTTGTTTTAGGATCATTTACACTTCCACTTACTACGAATACTCCTCTTAAATATGCTCTTACTGCTTCTTCATCACTAACTATATACTCTTTTGGTATATTTAAATAATTATTATTACTATCTATTATTGATAAATCATTTAATATTTCTTCAGTTTTATTTCTAACATCTAAAATATATGATAGTCCATTACTAAAATATTTTTTTCTTACTGTTATTACGGGAGTTACATCGTATAATGACTTGATTAATTTATAGATTCTTCTTGCTACAAAATTATTTTCTAAATGAATTAAAATACTCTTATCAATACTTGCACTATTTCTAATTATCGCAGATAATTCTGAAATACTCTCTGGTTTTGTTGTATCTAGTCTTGATACTTCTTCTTTTACAGTACTAGAAAAAGTCATTATTCATCCTCTTTAATTAAATAATTAAATATTGCTAAAGCTGTTTTTAAATGATCATGTCTTACTTGATTATTTTTAATTATAGCAAGCTCTTCTTTTACTAATTCTACATGCATCTTCTTTAATTTATCTTCATCAATTAATATTGGTGTAGCATATTCTTTTAAATATAATTCTTGTATTTCCTCATTAATTGGTTTACTATTTGCTATTACTACATCTATAAAATCTTTTCCAACATATTTATTTAATTGTTTTACACAATCACTTACTTTAAAATTATCTGTTTCACCATGTTCAGTCATTATATTACATACATACATTTTTTTTGCTTTAGATTTAGTTAAAGCTTTCTTCATATCTTTACTTAACAAGTTAGGTATAATGCTTGTATATAAACTTCCTATTCCTAAGATTATTAAATCTGCTTCTTCGAGTGATTTTAATACTTCTTTTGTTACTTTTACATCTTTTTTATATTCTACATAATCTATTTTTTTACCTGCTTTAGTAATATTACTTTCTCCTTCGATTACTTGTTTATCTTTAGTATGTGCTACTAATATAGCTTTATCTTCGGTAAATGGTAATACTTTTCCTTTTAAGTTTAATATTTTAGATAAAGCTTCTAATGAATCAGTTAAATCTCCAGTTATGTTATATAATGCTGTTAACATTAAATTACCTAATGCATGATTATTTAAATCACTACTAGTTTTAAATCTATATTGTAATAATTGTTCTACTAATGGTTCAACATTAGATAATGACACTAAAACATTTCTTAAATCTCCTACTGCAGGAATATTAAATTCTTTTCTTAATATTCCACTTGATGCTCCATCATCTGCTACTGTTACAACTGCTGTAATATCTACTGGGAATAATTTTAATCCTCTAAGTAAAACTGATAATCCTGTTCCTCCACCTAATACTACTACTTTTTTCATATATACTTCCTCTCTAATAAATCATATTCCTCTTAATTATATAATATATAAAGTGTTTTTGCAATAATTATACAAAATAAAAAGGACATAAGTCCTTAATTATTAAATTTTTCTAGAAATAATGGTAAAATTAATTTCAATTTATCTTCCCCAGTTATTTCTTCAATTAATAGTTTACCATCTTCATCATTTACTGTAACTATTTTATAATTATCTTTAATATCAGTATGCATTTGATTTACTTCTGCTATGTAATAATAGTTTTTATTTTCATATATTACTTTCTCTACAATTAAATATTGTTCATCGTTACCTAAGGTAATTACATTATTTATATCTAAATTCATAATTCTCCCTTTCTAATTTGGAAATATTCCATTTAAGTCAAATTTTTCTAAATTACTATTATCAGGCCATTTAAATTTGTCACTGTCATTATCTACTGGTAATTTCTTTTCTTCAATTGTAGGCATTACTGGTTCAGGGAATATCACATTACCATCACCATTGTTTGTTTCAAATACATTACTATTATTAATATTGTTATTAAAGATATCCTTTTGTTTGTTAGTTTCAAATATATTATTTGGTTGTTCCTTTTCAAAAATATCATTTGATTTATTATTTGAGAAAATATCACTTGGTTGTTCTTTTTCAAAAATGTTATCTTCTTTCTTCATTTCAGGAACAGTTGTTGTATTTTCTTGTTTTACTTCTTCTTTTGGAGTATTATCTTTAAATAAATCATCTAATGGTAATTTTACTTCTTGTTGTGGTTCTTCACTACTTGATTTCATTTCTGCAAACTCTGTTGGTGTCCAGAATAAATCATCATTAGTTTCTACTTGCTTTGGTTCTTCTTTAACTACTGGTTCTGGATCTTTCTTTTTAGTGTCTATTCCTAGCATATCTGCTACTCTTTTCATTACACTTATTGATTTTAATCTAGATAATCCAAAGTTCATAGACATAATCATTTCTGATGATTTAATTTGATTTGGTAAGTATGTTTCTTCTTGTGGTTCTACTTCTTGTGTTTCTTCTACTTCTTCATCTTTATCATTTGCTTCATCCATTAAATCCTTGAATAAACTGTCTGAAGTATTTTCTTCTGCTTCTGGTTCAGTTTCAAGAATATCTTCTTTAACTAAATCTTCTAATGGCTCTGGTTGTTCTTCTTTTTCATCTTCAAATAGATAATCTTTATCTAATGATTCATCATCATGATCATAAGTATCTATTAAATTAAATTCTTTTAATATTGATAATACTTCTGGTTTTTTAATTTCTTTATTTAATTCTTCTAATCTATTTTCTTTTAATTTAATTCTTTCTGTTAAAACATTTATATTATCTGTATTAGATTTTTCTTCTTCTATTTCATGAGATTGTTCTTCAACTAAATCATATATAGGTAATAATAAATCTTTTTCTTTTATATTCATATCTTTTCTTAGAGTTAATCTTTCTTTTAATAATGTTTTTACATTAGTTCTTTTAGTAAATAAATTACTATATTCTTTTTCTTTCTTTTCAATTAATTCATATAACTCTAATAATATTTCTTTTTCTTTTACATAGTAGTAATTTCTTTTTGAATTTTCTACATATGAAGCATATTCTAATTCTAAGTCTCCACTTATACCTGAAGTTTTTAAATTGTCAAATGCTGTTACAAAGGTATCTTTTTGATCTTTAGCTTCATTTATTTCTTTTGCTATTTTATTTAATTCTTCATCTATATCTTCAACTTTAGTTAATGATTGTAAATCCATTTCATATAAAGTATTGATATAATCAGTATATAATTTATCTTCTAAATTAACATTTTTTTCTTCATTAGATTTCTTTTTATCAAATTCATTAGATAATTCATCTTCTAGATATGTTAATTCTTTTTTATTTACTTCGATTGTTCTAGAATTATCTAAATAACTTTTAATCAAATTTAATCTTTTTTCATATAAATCTAATTCACTTGATTTTTCTATATATTCTAAATCGTTTAATTCTTTACCTGTTACATTCTTATAATCAGATTGTAAACTTTTTCTTTGTTCTATTCTATCTTTTATAAATTCTACTAATTTCTTTAATCTTTCTACTTCTTCTTCAAGAGTGCTTGTACTATAAAACATACTCTCTAATTTTTCTTCATAATCTTCGGTATACATTTTATCTAGATTTATTGAAGCATCTTTAAATTTAGATAATGTTAATTCATCTACTTCATCTTGACTTAATAAAACACTCATTCTTAGTATTTTATATAAATCTAACTTTACTTTTTCCTTATCTGTTAAGGATTCATCATGTTTTAACATACTTACACCTTCCTATTCTTTTATTTTTATCTCAGGGAATAAATCTTCTTGTAAAAATATATCTTTTTCTTCTTTTTTTTCTTTAATCGCAATATCTTCTCCAACTTTCTCAGGTGTTAAATTGTTACTTTTAATTATTGGAATTGCGTCAGACTCTAAAACTGAATTAAAGGATACAATATTTTCTTTTGGTAATTCTTTTAGTTCTTCTTTTTTTATTTGTTCTTTTGGTACTTCTTCTTTTGGAAGACTTGAACTTATACTATTATAACTTACTTTTTGTTCTAGTTCATTATCTTTCTTTATCAATGTTTTTCTTTGTTGTTCAAGTAATTTTTTAGTACGAGTCTCTTGCTCTTTCTTACGTTCTTCAATTATTAATTGCTGACGTTTTCTACGCTCATCTTCAAGTCTTTTTTCTTCGATTAATCTTCTTTGTCGTTCTTCGTATTCTTGTTTTCTTTGTTCTTGTAAACGCTCTTCTTGTTTTTTTCTTTCATTAACTAATAATTCATCTAAAACTTCTCTAAATTCATCTGAGTTATTTTCTTCATTGATTTGTTCTAATTCACTAAATTTTCTTTCTCTTTCACTTACTAATGTTTCATAAGTATTTATATCTTGTTTTTCTATTTTTATTGTATTATATTGTTTATTTAATTCTTCTCCTACTATATTGTATAAATGACTACTAGATATTTCATTTAATATATCATTCATTTCTTCACGTTTATTTAATAATTGTTCATAATCACTTATTACATTATCATATATTTCCATTAATCTTAAAGTATATTTCTTTTCTTTTACTTTTTCATACTCTAATGTTATCGAAGAAAGTAAACTATCACATTCAATAATTAAATTTTCTTTTCCTTCGGCTTTAGCTTTCTTTACATTTTCTTTAGCCTTTTGCAATGAAAACTCTAATTCACTATAAGCTGATTCTATTTCTTCTTTTGAATCAGTTAATTTATATAATTCTAATCTTTCAAATGTCTTAGTAAGCATATTAATCATTTTCTTTTCTAATGTTGTATTTAAGTTTTTATTGTTTTTTATTTTCTTAACTGCTTCACTTATTTTTGAATCTAAATCATTTATTTCTATACTTAAACTATTTTCTTTCTTTTTATTTTCATTAAACTTATCTATAATTTTAATATTTCTTTTAAATTCTCCAAGTTTATCTTCACCCATTACTTTTGGATAAGATACACTATATCCAGTAAGTTCTTTATGTCTATTTCTTTTTTCTTTGATATAATCTATTCTATCTTCAATTAATTTAATTAGACATAATAATCTTTCTTTTTCTTCATTAATTAAGTATGTACTACTACCTAATAATAACATATATTCTTCTTCATATATAGAATTAGTTTCTTCGAAAATACGTTCTAATAGTTTATTCATTTGATTATATATTTTATCTTTATCTTCACTTGAAGTCATAATACTCAAGCTTTTTAAAAACATTTCATATTGTCTTAATAATTGTGTAACTTGACGACTAGTGTATTCTAGCATACAACCACCTCTATAATAATTATATAATAAATTTAATTTTTGTCAATTGAATTAGAAAAAAAACTACTAATTTTCATTAATAGTTTTATCTTTTATACTTTTATACTCATTAATTAAATCTTTTGTTTTATATATATAATCAAAAAACTTTCTACACTTTATACTATTTTTATACTCACTACTATCTAAAACTAATTTTTCAGGTATAGACATTAAAATAAATAGCATCTTTCTTTCTTCATTAGTTAAAGGATATCTAGATTCATAATAGTTAAATAATTCATAGAAATCAAAGTCTAAATAATATTTCTTATATAAAGTTAACAAATCATATATAGGCATATCTATTTTGTTTTTATTCCAACTTATTAAATATGGTTTATCATTTTTTATATAATGATCTAGACTTAAATTATTATGAATATTAACTACTCTTATTTTTCTTTTATCTTTTATTAATTCATACCAAGAATCTACTTCATATTTACAATAATTAATTGTTTCAAATATTTTATTTATATTTCTTGCAATAATATAATTAGAAGGAGACATATAAATATTTTTTTCTATTAAAGTTATAATGTCATTATAATAATTAAATAGATATTCTAGTTTTTTATTTATTGTTTCATATAAATATTTATAATTGTCAATATCTACTTCCTTATAAAAAGTTGTTTTAGAATGTAAAATACTTGTTAAAGTTATAATATCTAGTATTCTTTGTTCAGAAGGTTCATTTACATCTTCGACATATTCATAGACATTATAGTCATTATCTTTATATATTATTTTTGGAAAATAATCAAAACTTCTAGAAAGCAAATAATTATATGTATCTAATATATTAGGATTATCTTTTTTTATTACTAATCTAGTATTTTCATTTTCTATTATTTTAGCACTATTTTTTAAAGTTATTTTTTTTGCTTTATATTTATTTATAATGTTTTTTAAATTATTTTCCATTGGTAGGAATAATTATTTTATCTAATGGTTTAATATTAGTAATATCATTATATAATTCTAAATCTTCTTTAGTTATTTTATATTTATCTAATATTTTATCTATAGTATCTTCTTCCTTTACTATGTAAACATAATATGTTTTATATGTTTCATTACCTTCTACATTAAATAAATTATTGGTATTAATATTATTATTTATATTAATATTTTCTTCATTAATAATAGGATTATTTTCTACAACTGAATTATCTTCATTAATTATATTATCTTTAACTATATTTTTTTCTAATTCTATTTCTCTATCATTATCAATAATTTTAGGTTCTTCTTTTTCTTCCCTTACTTCTTCTTTTCCTTCTTTTTCATCTGCTTCGATTAATAAATCTATACTTACATTTAGTAATTCATTATTTACTATTTCATAATCAAAATTATCAATATCAACTTTTAGTGTACTAATATCATATTTTGAATTTAAAGCAATATCAAACGGTAAACTAAAATCATATTTTTCTCTATTTATACTTCCTTCGGTCATTTTATATTCACCATTAATTAGAAATTCTCCACTTACTAAATCATCTGAAGTACTAATAATTTTGTGTTCTAATGATATTGATGTTATTTCACTAACCTTAGTTTTAAATAATAAATCTTTTTTAAATGATACAATTTTTTTCATATAATCTTTCCTTTCTCAGTTAAAATATATGAAAGATTAATAAAAATATGCAAAAATATATAAATGTTGCATATTTGGCAACATAAAATATATAAAATATGTGTTACAATAAGTATTTATTTTAAATAATTTTTGCGTTTAAGTTATGTATTCATTAATATAGCGCTTACTTTTTAAAGAAAAATTATTTTGATATAAGATATATTATATATCTTAGGAGGGTTATATGGAATATTATGATACATTTAGAAAAACTTTTGAACTAGAAGCATTTCAATTAGCAGATTTTGTTGAAAATTATGATAATAGTAAAAAGAAACTAGACTGGGGAGATGTCAATAATGAAGGACTTGATTACTTAAAAATTAAAGGCATAGAAAAAAGAAACAAAATTTTATCACAAGCCGTTAGAGAATTAACCTATCGTGGATACTCTATTGATTCAAATCCATTTAGATTAGAAAAGTATTAATTTTTAATTATTTGTGAAAGTCTTTTGATGACTTTTTTTTCTATTCTAGAAATATATGATTGGCTTATTCCAAGTAAATCTGCGACTTCTTTTTGAGTTAATTCTTCTTTTCCATTTATTCCATACCTAAGTTCTATTATTTCTTTATCTCTATTATTTAATTTTTGAATTTCTTCCTTTAAAAGTTTTTTATCAAATTCATCTTCGATTGGTTTTGTTACTATATCATCCTCAGTACCTAAAATATCTTCTAGATGTAATTCATTACCTTCGCTATCAAAAGACAAACTATCTTCGAAAGAGACTTCGGTCTTTTTTCTTTTTGTTTTTCTTAAATACATTAATATTTCATTATCTATACATCTTGAAGCATAAGTTGCTAACTTAATATTTTTATCTAATTTATATGTATTTACTCCTTTGATTAATCCTATTGTACCAATAGATACTAAATCTTCTAAATCTACTTTAGTATTTTCATATTTTTTTGCTAAAAATACTACTAATCTTAAATTACGCTCTATTAAAATATTTCTAGCGTTATTATCACCTTCCAAGAACTTTTCTACATATTTTATTTCTTCTTCCTTAGATAATGGTTCTGGTAATATATCACTACTTCCTACATAAAATACTACGTTAAATTTTTTTAACACTTTTTTAATTATTTGAATTATTCTTTTCATATTCTATCCTTTCATAATACTTTTTTCCATTAATTTTGTATGTAATATACAGTCTACTCCATCAATATTTATATTATCTTCACTTATACCTATTAAAAAATTTGTTTTAATTCCTATTTTATCTATATATATTTTTTCAGGTATAATACATTTTAATAACCCATGATTATTTAGTGAATCATAAGGTACTAATAAAACATTATTATAATTAACTTTTATTTTAGATTTATCTACTAAAATTATCGGTCTATTTTTATATGGATCTACTAAATGATTACCAGTATCAAGATATCCTGTTAAAGAATATTTTGTTTTATCTTTTAGATATATATCTATATTATAATAATTGCTATATTTAGTTTTAATATTTTTTATTTCTTTTATATAGATAAATATTATTAATGGTGATAATATTAATAACGATATAAGATTAGTATATACTCCACTTTTTAAATAAGATAATTCATTATATTTTTCTATTATATTAGTACTAATTAAATATATTGTTCCTCCAAGAAAAATACTTAATGTATATAAATAGAATAAATTTTTAAATGTATATCTTAAATTATTAAATTTTAAGCATACTATTACCATTATTAAAGAAGTTAATACTTTTATTAAAGCTAAATAATAAGATGGTAATTTAAAATAAAAAGATAATATTGTAATTGAGCCAATTAAACTTGCTAATAATAATCTTTTTAAATTAGTTTGTCTACGCAGTAATAAACATACCCCAAATAATAAAATAAAGTCTATTATAAAGTTAATTATTATTACTACTTCAATATATACTTTCATTTTTCTTCACCATATATATTATAAAAAAAACATGACAAGAATTATGTCATATTTTAATTTTTAAGCATTTTTTATTTTATATGAATCTTCCAATGAAAATTCTACATTTTCTTCAATCCAATTTTTTCTTGGTTCAACAGCATCTCCCATAAGTACTGATACTCTTTTTTCTGCTAAGGCTACATCTTCAATATTTACTTTAACCATATTCCTTTTTTCAGGATTCATTGTAGTATCCCATAACTGACTAGCATTCATTTCTCCTAGTCCTTTGTATCTTTGTACTTTATAGTTTTGTTTACCACTAGTTAGTTCTTTTAATTCTTCATTACTCCATAAATAATGTTCTTTTGAACCTATTGTTACTTTATATAAAGGAGGCATTGCTATAAATAAATGTCCATCTTCGATTAATGGTCTCATATATCTATAAAAGAATGTTAATAGTAAACATTGGATATGTGCTCCATCATCATCAGCATCGGTCATTATAACAACTTTACCATAACAAATATCTTTTAGATTAAAGTTTGCTCCATAACCTGCACCAATTGTATGAATTAAAGTATTTATTTCTTCATTTTTAAATATATCTTCAATTTTAGCTTTTTCTGTATTTAACACTTTACCTCTAAGTGGTAATATTGCTTGTGTTTTTCTATCTCTACCTTGTTTAGCAGAACCTCCTGCTGAGTCACCTTCTACTATAAATAGTTCTCTTGCTAGTTTATCTTTTGTTTGAGCAGGAGTTAATTTAGCACTAAGCATTTTTTCTATTTTTTTACTATCTTTACCTTTTCTTGTTTCTTCTCTTGCTTTTCTTGCAGCTTCTCTTGCTTCTTTTCCTTTTAAAGCTTTTGATACTATAATTGTAGCAATTTGTTTATTTTCTTCAAGAAAGTATTTTAATTTTTCAGAAGTAATTGATTCTACAATAGTTCTTGCTACTGGTGTACCTAATTTAGATTTAGTTTGTCCTTCAAATTGTAAGATATCTTCTGGTATTTGAACACTTATAATTGCTGTTAAGCCTTCTCTTACATCTGTTCCTTCAAAAGATTTATCTTTATTTTTAACAAAGTTATTTTCTTTTGCATAGTCATTTAATACTTTTGTTATCGCTGTTTTAAATCCTACTTCATGGGTTCCACCATCACTTGTTTTTACATTATTAACAAATGATACAATATTTTCATTATAAGAATCAGTATATTGCATAGCAATATTTACATTTACTTTATCTTTGGTACTATTAAAGCATAATACTTTATGTACTGGATTTTTTCCTTCGTTTAAATATTCACAAAATGATTTCAATCCATTTTCATATAAATACTTTTCACTTCTTCCATCAATTTCATTTTCTATTTCAATAGTTAATCCATTTACAAGAAAAGCACATTCTTGCATTCTTTCACATATTGTTGAAAAAGAAAATGTTGTTGTAGAAAATATTTCAGGATCAGGTTTAAATCTTACTGTTGTTCCTGTTTTGTTTGTAGTACCTATTTTCTTTAATGGAATTGCAACTTTTCCACCATTTTCAAATTTTATATAATACTCTCCACCATCTCTACGAGTAGTTACTTCCATACTTACTGATAAGGCATTTACTACTGATGCACCAACACCATGTAATCCTCCACTTACTTTATATCCACCTTCAGAAAATTTACCCCCAGCATGAAGTACTGTATAAATTACTTCTGGTGTTGATTTACCTGATTCATGCATACCTGTTGGTATACCTCTACCTTTATCAGTAACAGATATACTTCCATCTTTATGCATAATTATTTTTAAATGATTACCATATCCATTTATTGCTTCATCAACAGCATTATCTACTATTTCCCATACAAGATGATGTAATCCTCTTTTATCTGTTGAACCAATATACATACCTGGACGCTTTCTTACTGCTTCAAGGCCTTCTAGTATTTTTATTGAACTTTCATCATATTTTGCTGCCATGTTATCACATCCTACTGATTATTTTATCATAAAACAAAAAAACAAGCAACTTTATTGTCACTTATTTTACATTATAAAACTCTTCTTACATGTGTTATTGGCATAATATATAAATCTGTTATTACTATACCAACATTTGAGTTTAAGGCATGTACTATTTGACCATTACCAATATAAATTGCAACATGATGAGTTTTACCACTATAACCTGATAATACTAAATCTCCTATTTGAATATTAGATATTGGTACTTCCACTCCTACATATGATTGATCATATGCAACTCTTGGTAAGTCTATGCCATATTGTGCATAAATTAATTTAGTAAACCCTGAACAATCAGTTCCATTCGTAAGACTATTTCCTCCGTATACATAAGGATATCCTACAAATTGTTTTGCATACTCTACTAAATTTTCTGCAACGGTATAATTCACATCATTTACTACTACAGGTTCAGGAACATATGTAGTTTCTACTACTGGTTCTTCTTCAACAACTTCTTCAGTTGAAACATCTGTATCTTCTTCATTAACTTCTTCTTTTGACTCTTTGTCTTCATCAATAATATTAGTAGATACTTCGATTTCTTCTTTAACTGTCCTTGGAGCAAGTAATGTTCCAGCATTATAGTTATAAACTAGTAAATTATTATTTTCTTTTGTTGCACAACTATTTTGTTCATTATCGATTAGTAATAAAACTAAAACTAATTCAATTATTGTTAATTGTACAATCAATATTTTTCTTATATTTTTGCTTTTCATGATACTTCTTATTGTTACCTCTTTCGTATTTTTTGTGAAGACGTTTTCAATAATATCATAAAAGAAAAATAATTGCAAACATTTTTTTATCAAATATTTGTAAGTCCTTATAAAATAAAGAAAAAAAGTTTTTTTAGAACTTCTTTTCTTTTGTTATCTACTAGTTAATTTATAACTATTGTGTTATATTTTTCGTTAACTATTTGTAAATTAATTCCATAGTTTTTCAGGATAAATTTTAGAATTATGTAATAATTTTATTTCATTTTTTACACTCTCTAAATCTTCTTTGTAAGTCATACCTAACCATTTAGCAGTAGTATTTAAAACATGAACATCCATAATACCCTTATTCATTAATTCATTTACATAACTTGGTATTAAAAATTCACTTTTTAAATTATCAATATTATTATCTAAAAATTCTTTAAATCCTTTTTCTAAATAATCAAAGATTTCTGGAGTAAATGCTAACATATTCATAGATACTAAAGTATTAGGTAATACTTCGAATGATTCTTCTTTTTCTAATGGATATGCCATAAATTTGCCATTTTCTTTTTCTATTTTACTTTCTATTAGCTCTACTAATTTACCATTTTCTTCGATTAGCACTCCTCTTTTTACTGAACCATTTTCTGTTACAGTATTAATTAAATGATATCCTACTATTGCACATGGTAATTTTTCTTTATATCCATTAATGTTTTTTAAAAATTTACTTATAGTAACAAAAGCATCTTTACCATAAAAATCATCAGCATTTACTATTGCAAATGGTTCATTTACCTTATCTTTTGCACATAGTATTGCATGACCTGTTCCCCAAGGCTTTTCTCTATCTTTTGGACAAGTATAACCATTAGGTAAATCTTTTACATCTTGAAAAACATATTCTACTTTTATTTTATTTTCAATTCTTTTACCTACTGTATCTCTAAATATTTCATAATTTTCTTTTTTTATAATAAATACTACTTTTGTAAATCCTACTTGAATGGCATCATATATTGAATAATCAATAATAAAATCTCCTTCATCATTTATGGGTTCTATTTGTTTTAATCCTCCAAATCTGCTACCCATACCAGCAGCCATAATAACTAATGTCATTTCTTTCCTCTCTTTCTAATTGTTTTTTACTAGTTATTTTATACTATCTTTTATATAATTATCCTCCTTTCTTTATATATGTAATTTAAGTATATCATGAATAAATTTTTTTGCATAGTTTTTTACACTTCTTTACATAATAATTATGGAGGGATAATATGAATGATAAAAATGAAGTAAATGTTTTAGATGAATTAAATAAAGGATGTTCAATGGGGATTGATGCAATTGGTTACATACTTGATAAAGTAAAGAATAGTGAATTTAAAAAAGTATTAGAAATACAACTTAATGACTATAAGCAAATATCTAAAGAAATTAAAAAATTGTATCCTGATTACAGTGATAAAAAGCCACATGAAACTAGTACAATGAACAAAATAATGACTTTTTATGGTATTGAAATGAAAACTATGACTGACGAATCTGATTCTAAATTAGCAGAATTACTCTTAAAAGGTACAAATATGGGTATTATTGAAGGAAGAAGATTACTAAACCAAAAAGATACTGAAAAAGATATTCATTCATTAATTAGTGAGTATGTAAAAATGCAAGAAAAAGCTTGTGAAGAACTAAAAAAATATTTATAAATAGTAAACTCATTTCTAATTGAATTGAGTTTTTTTATATAAATTTCCAATAATAATTGACAATACAGTTCAATAATATTATAATAAAATCAATTATTTTATGGAGGTATTAATATGAATGAAAATTTTATTGAACTAAATGATAATTTTGGTATAGTTAGTGATGATATGGGAAATTTAGACTTTATAAGTAAAAGAACTAATGAATATAGTTTTGAAGATATCTTATCAAAAGAAAATGAAATTGAAGATTTAGATGATAAATTACTTCAAGTAAAACATGAATTATTTTATAATAAAGAAGCTAAATTAAAAGCAGCAGCAATGTGTAATTTTGCATCAATTATTCCTGGGGTATCATGTTTAATTGTAGCATTAAGTACAAAAATACCACTTCAAACAATAGTTCTTGGACCAGCAATAGCATTTGTAGGTTTTCAAATCGTTAAATTCGCCATAATAGGAAGAAAATCTAAATTTAAAGAAAAGATAAGTAAATTAAATACTCTTGCTAATAATTTAGAAACTAATTTAGATACATTAGAAAAAGAACTAGAAGATATGAAAACAAAAGTAGATTATGGAAAAACTTATAATAATATTTTAACTATACCTGATAAAGATTATGACCCTGACGAAGTTATAGAATATAATAATTATTATGATGAAATTATGGAATATAATAAATATAATAATCATTATAATGAAATCATAGAATCTAATCAAAATAATAGCAAAAAATATAAAATTAAAACACTTAAAAAATAATACTTAAATTTAGGTATTATTTTATTTTTATAATATTGTCTAATTCTATTTTAATATTACTTGTTAAAATTATCCATTTATTTATAATATCTATCTTTTTTAAATTACCTGATATAGTTAAATAATTACCCTTATCAGTTAATTTATCTTTTACAAAGTAAGTTATTGTTACATATGGATTATTTTTAATATCATTACTTAATTTTTGTAAACATTCATTTATTAATTCTTTTTCATCATCTTCTAATATAATTTTATCTACAAGTATTTTTTCTTTTTCTTTTATTGCATCACCATAACCTGTTAAAGCACTAAATGGTGCAAATTGAGAAGCCCTTTGTGAAGAAGATAAATGTGTTCTATACTTAGATACATGATGTGGTAAATTAATTATATTATCATATTTATTCATGCTTTATGTCCTCCAATTTGATTATTTCTTTCTACCATTGTAGAACATTCTAATAAGTTTATTCCTTTTAATACAGCATTTTTACCGTATTTTTCTTTTAATTCTATAACAGTCTTATTTAATTTATTTTCTTCCTTTAATCTAGATATTTCATTTATTTCATTAACTTTATTAATATTAAATAAATTTATTTGTTTATATATCTTTTTATTACTTATTTTACTTGTCTGTTCTAAATTATTAAATACTATTGTTACTCTTTTTATTAATAATGATTTATTAACTATTTTATTATATAATTCAATTATTTTAGGAATTATTATTTCTTGACTAGATGTTTTATATTCTAAATTTATTCTTCCATTAGAAGGTTTAGGTACTTTTCTACCATAATGATCTAATGTTAATGTACCATTATATTCCTTGTTATTAATATCATAATCAAGTATTAATGCTACACTATCTGTTATTAAATTTTTCTTTACTAAATCTAATACTAATGAATCAGTCATTTCTTTTATTATTATCTTAGTATCATTATAGTTATATGGACAATGTAATACTTGCCCAGAACTAATACTATTATTTAATGGTTTATATGATTTAATATCTTTCATGGTACAGGATTCATATCCCCATGCATGATCTATTAATAATTCAGCATTTATTCCAAATAAATCATATAATAAGTCTTCATTATTTATAGAACATAGTGCTATATCTCCCATTGTATAAATATTGTGTTCATTTAATTTTGTTGCATATCCTTTACCTACTCTCCAAAAGTCTGTTAAAGGTACATGACTCCATAATAATTTTCTATAAGACATTTCATCTAATGATGCTATTCTTACACCATAACTATTTGGTTTAGTATGTTTTGCTACAATATCCATAGCTATTTTACATAAATACATATTTGTACCTATTCCTGCAGTAGCAGTTATTCCAGTAGTATCATAAATATCTTTAATTATTTTAGTTACTAATTCTTCTTTGGATAGTTTATATGTATCTAAATAATCAGTTATATCACAAAATACTTCATCAATTGAATATACATAAATATCTTCTTTAGACAAATATTTTAAATAAATATCATATATTTTAGTACTATAATCAATATATAATTTCATATTTGGTGATGCTATTATTAAGTCTAATTCTAAATTCTTATTACTTTTTAATTCACTATCTAAATATGACTTTGAAGTAAATTTATGATAATTATTATCTTTTAATCTAATTTTATTTATTTCTTTTATTTTTTGCATTACTTCATATAATCTTGCTCTACCAGGTAGTCCATATTGTTTTAAAGATGGAGAAACTGCTAAACATATTGTTTTTTCTGTACGTGTAGAGTCAGCTACCACTAAATTAGTATCTAATGGATTTAGATTTCTTCTTACACATTCTACTGAAGCATAAAAACTTTTTAAATCTATACATGCATAAATTCTACTCATAGTTTCACCACTAAGTAAAATATACCATTGTAAACCAATTTAGTCAATACATTTGTTTGCATTTTATGTTAGAAAAAAATTCCAATTAAGGAATTATAATATTAATTTATTTACTTTTTAAAAATTGTATTATCATATGTAAATTTATTTTCATTAACATCATGTGGTAATTCAATTATTTTTAATTTCCACTTACTAATATTTACTAATAATTTTACATTTTTTCTTTTTATTAAATAATAAGGTGATAAATCACTTGCGTTTTTTATTAAACTATAGTCTCCACCAGTTAATAATACATCAAATACTTTCTCAGTAGTATTTAATTTTTTTGAAGTAGATAATACAAATACTTCATCATTTTTAAAGTATTTTTCTAGTATTTCCTTATATGAACTTAATTTATTACTATATTCATTCTTGTCTAAGTCTATTGTCATAGTTAACTGTGGTAAAGTATTTTCATCATCTAATAATGTGTCTATTGGTAAATTAAATAATTTAGATAATACTTTTAAGTTTTCAATATCAGGTAATCCTACTCCTGTTTCCCATTTTTGTTATTGCTTGTCTTGAAACATTAATTATACTCGCTAAATCATCTTGTGATAATTCTAATCTTGTTCTAATACTTTTTAATTTTTCACTAAATTTCATAATTCTCTCATTTTGATAATTAAATTATATAATACACTATTAAATTTGTCTAGCAATATACTACCATATTAATGCTACTTTTAGTTGCTATTTTATATATATAATAAAAATAATATAAATAAATAATAATTTTATCTATTTTTATGTTATAATTTAAATATGAATGGAGGACAAAATGAAGAAATATTTTATAATTATATGTTGTATAATTCTATTAACGGGATGTGAAAATAAAAAGAATAATATAATCTCAGACAAAGAAACAAAAGTTAAT
>OJAW01001071.1_pt1 | contig 16883 bp, 14 predicted proteins | sample 1589151 | NCBI WGS metagenome assembly OJAW01 (sample SAMN03283290) | human gut metagenome | biome: human-associated habitat; material: feces | host: Homo sapiens | place: Peru | collected 2012
GTTTCCGCATTTCTCGGTGCTTCAACCGCTTATGTTGAGGGCGCACTCGCTCAGCTTCACAAGAAAAAGGATCCGCTTTACGGCGGCTATCACGGCGGCCCTGCTTATTACATACACGATTTCATCGAAGAAAAGAGAAAGAAAAAAATCAACAAGTCGGTTCTCGCTGTTTTGTTTGCGATTTTCGGTCTTATCTGTTGGTGCGGTATAAGTCAGGTTATCAGCAACTCGGTTTCGTCGTCCTTTGAGAACGCTTTTTCAATCCCTCCGCTTTACACGACAATCGCCATTGTTATCCTTGCGGCGGTAATCGTTCTTCGTAAAAACGCAACCGTTAAAATCCTCGATATTATCGTTCCGATTATGGCTGTGCTTTACTTTGTAATCACGCTTTTCATCATCTGCAAAAACATAACTCTTATGCCGTCGGTATTTTCAAGAATATTCCAAGAGGCGTTCGGCATAAAGCAAATTGCAGGCGGCGGCTTCGGTGCGGTGCTTATGAACGGCATTAAAAGAGGCTTGTTCTCAAACGAAGCAGGCTCGGGTTCTGCTCCTTGTGCGGCGGCTGCGGCAGAGGGTAAAAAGCCCGAAACGGTCGGTATGGTACAGGCTCTCGGCGTTATAATCGACACTATGGTTATCTGCACCTGTACGGCAATGATTATGCTGCTCGTTCCGAGAGAATTGACAGACGGCTTACAGGGTATGCAGTTGCTCCAGACCGCTATGCAGTATCATTTAGGCTATGCGGGAACAGTATTCATTGCGGTAATTCTTTTCCTGTTCAGCTTTTCGACCTTCCTCGGAATACTTTTCTATGCTCGCTCGAACGTTGCGTACATTTTCGGAAATAACTGGACAAGTCAGACGATTTATAAAATTATCGCACTTGTAATGCTCTTTATCGGCGGTTTGCAGGAATACACGGTCGTTTGGGATCTCGGCGATGTGGGTATCGGTCTTATGACGATTATAAACCTCATCATCCTCGTCCCAATGTCAAAAGAAGCAATCGCTATCCTCGACAAGAAGAAGGATAAGTAGTTTTCAAAAAGAAAAAGCTACCGAATAACGCATATAAGCATACGCTCCCTCATCTCAGTGCGTATGTTTACATATTAAAATGCACTGATTTTGACAAGATATTAGACCAACTTACTATATCTTGTCTATTAACTGTTTTTTTTGAATATTGTTGCATGAAAGATACCAATATTTCATTCGCTCGCCTTTATACACTGTTCCCAACGAACACATTGCACCGCCGCAATGCACGCAGAAGGTTAAGCCGTTGAAAACGCTTGAACGACATTTTTCGTAGCCCTGCCAATTCTTTGTGTTCATTCCCATAAAGTAGGCGGCTTGGTCGAACTGCTCTTTGGTAACAAGCGGTGTGTGCGTGTTTTCTGTGATGAACCAATTTTCTTCCGACACGGCAAGTTTCTTTTTTTGATTTGAGACTTGCCTTTTTGTTTTGCCGAGAATTGTGTGCCCGAGGTAAACCGGGTTCTTCAGTATTCACTTTACCGTTTTGTAATTTCATTCATCAACAGCTCTTGCAGCACCTCTTTCACCGAAGTATCACGATACAGCACACGGTATTTCAACGGTGTTATGTCGCCGTTTTCGGTGAGCGCCGTTGCTATGGCTCGTGCAGATTTTACGTCGTGAGCCATGGCAAATATCTTTTGCACTATCGGAGCAGTTTTCGGGTCAGCCTCAAGTGCCGTGCCGTCTTTATTCTTCATATAGCCGAACGGAGGGCTGGCACAGTATTCGCCTTTTGTTCTTTTTTGATTTATGACTTGCTTGATTTTCCGTGAGGTGTCTCGCAGATAAACATCGTTCATCGCAAATTGGAACGGAGCCATAATATTGACTTCGTTTGAGTCAAAGTTGTCGCTGATTGCAATATAATGAATTTGATTTTCGAGAAAATAGGGTTCCGCATAGTAACTCGACTCGGTCATATCTCTGCCGAGTCTTGACAAATCCTTGGTGATAACCATATTTGCAGGCCCGTCTTTAAGGTGTGCAATCATTTGGCTAAAGCCCGGTCTGTCAAAATTTGAGCCTGAGAAACCGTCGTCAACAAATTCTTTGTTGAATGAAAATTCGCTGGATTTATAATTTTCATTATACTTTTTATTTACGAAAACGAGCCGAGATATGCGTATCTCGGCTCGTTTTTCTTATGGGTATGTAGACCTTTTTCGTTAATTTTATGTTTTGAATATGCTCGACCGACCGCTATACAAATTTTTCGAGTCTCGAAAATGGCTTAAATAGAGAGTTTTGAAAGATTTACAAATTCTTTTCATGCAAAAAGGGACTTGCCAAAAATGTAAGCGAGTAACAGAAGTGCACATGAATGGAAAAGTTACCGGAATAATATTGTTTGAAAAAGTATACCGCTGCTTAATAATTGGGCTGTAAGATGATTTATGACTTATTAAACTGTCTATCAAATGCAGGCTGTAAATGCGCCAAATTTTAGTTATTTTATAGTTTTAAATATTGACTTTTTATTTGTTATCTGATAGAATAACTGCAGTTAGCTTGCGCTAACTAAAAATTTTAATATCAAGTTAGCGACGGCTAACAAAATACGGAGGACAAATATGTTAAAAAAATTATCGATTTCATTGACAGCAATAGTTTTTGCACTTGCACTTACCTGCACTTCATTCTGTGCGTTTGCAATGGGTCCGAGCAAGGACGGCGTTTACGAAGTGCCAATTGAAATGTGGCACGCAGAAAAAGAAAGAACATCTATGGGTGACAGCTATATTGTTCACACGGCACTTCTTACAGTTGACGGTGATGAAAAAACGCTTACAATAGCTCCTGCCGAAACAACAAGCGATATGCAATTTTGGTATTACAAGGACGGCTCTGTTGAGGGCGACACAGTAGAAGTTGAGCAAAAGAATAATGTTGAAATTGACAGCACTGAATATGAAACGGCTTTTGAATTTCCGATTAAGAGCGACAATGAATTTGTCGGCGTAAAATTTGCAGCTTCGGCTATGCCTTTATCACCTTCTGCAAGAATTAAAATAGATTACGACAGTGCAAAAAGAATCGGAGATGTAAAAAAAGAAACAACCACCAAAAAAGCCACTACCACCACGACAACAACTACTACAACTACAACAGCACCAACCGTTACCGAGCCTAAAGAGGAAACGGCTAAAAATAAAAAAGTTCCGATCGCAATTGCCTGCGGCGCAGTGGGTGCGGTTGCATTTGTGCTTGTAATGACTGCTGTTATCAAGAAAAATAAACATGACTGATTAGGGCGAAGTATGAAAAAAATATTTAAGAAATTTCAAGTTAAGGATTTTGTGTTTTTGGCTGTCTTATCCGCAGCGATGACATTGTGCGGCGGAATAACGATGCCGCTTGTTATGCACACCACCGTTTTCGGACTGCGTAACATGGCAGCCGCACCTATTTATTCGATTTTCGTAGCAATCGGACTTATGAAAGTAAGAAAACCGGGTGCTCTCACAATTATCGGACTTTTTTCGGGCGCACCGCTGATTTTCTTTTCGACGGTTATGTTTTTTAACAATTTTGTTTCCGCAATCATAGCGGAATTAATTATGCTTTTGATTTTCAGAGGCTATCAAAAGAAAGCTTCCGTTTTCATTACAACGGGAATATATATGCCGTTTTCACTTCCGATTTCCGTTCTGTTCAGCCTTTGGCTCAATGGGCAAAGCTACGCTCAGCTTACAGCAAATCCGAAAATTTCTGTTTTAACATCAATCGGCACAATTGCATTGGCATTTTTGGGTGCGGCAATCGGAATGAAAATCGCCGCAGAACTTCAAAAGGCAGGCAAATTAAAACCGTACGGAGAAGATAACAATGCTTGAAACATTTGAGGTAAAAAAGCCTTTTTATCCGCTGATTTCATTTTCAATTTCCGTAATAGTGCTGATATTCGGAATGCTTTTTTCCAAAAATCTTTTGGCTTTTGCTTTTGCCACGGCAATTTTTGTGCTTTACTCGGCATTCGGTCTTTTTAAAAGCGCATGGAAAATGACCGTTGCAATGGCGATTTGCGGACTTATTATAGGCGGTTTGTCATTTTTGACAAACAGAAGTTTGGACGCATTTTGGCAAACACTTTTAAGAATGATTCTCTTGGGATTGTGTGCCGTGCCGATGGTAAGCACATCACCCTGTGATCTAACACGCTGTCTTGCAAAGCTGAAATGCCCGAGAGTTATAACGCTCGGCATGCTTGTAACACTTAAATTTATTCCGGTTTTAGTGGGTGAAATAAAGCAGATCTGGGAGGCGATGAAGGTCAGAGGTGCAAATATGAATTGGTACCGACCGAGTTGCATTTACCGTGCGTTTATTATTCCGCTCGTTATGCGAATCATCGGAATATCGGATACTCTTTCCCTTTCGCTTGAAACAAGGGCATTTACACTTGATGACAGTACAAGCTCGGTATATAAAGTAATAAAAATAAAAGCAAGGGATTTCGTATTTCTTGCCTGTGTTATCGTGCTTTGCGCAGGCGGAGGTGTTATGATATGGGCATAGCGATAAGACTTAAAGAAGTTTCTTTTAAATATGACGGTGCTAAAGAAAATGTGCTTGAAAATATAAATCTTACCGTAGAATACGGCAAAATCGTGCTTTTGTCGGGCGTTTCCGGCGAGGGAAAAAGCACACTGCTTTCGATAATAAACGGTGTTATTCCGTTCGTTAATTCGGGCGAATTTTCGGGCAGTGTGGAAATAGACGGCAAGGATGTTACAAAGCTAAAAATCAGCGAGCGTTCAAAGCTAATCGGCACTGTGCTTCAAAATGCGGACGAACAAATTATTTATGATTTAGTAAACGAAGAAATCGCTTTCGGCTGCGAAAATCTTAATATTGCGTCCGAAGAAATCGACAGACGCATTGAACGATTCACAACGCTTATGCAAATAGAAAAAAACGAAAAAACAAAAACACTTTCCGGTGGTCAAAAGCAACGCCTGATAACCGCTTCTACCCTTGCGATGGAGCAAAAAATCATTATTCTTGACGAACCGCTTGCAAATTTGGACACTCATACAGCACACATTTTGCTGAAAGCACTTCGTAATTTGGCAAACATCGGATACGCCGTTTTAATAGTTGAGCACAGGCTTGATGTTGTGAAAAACTACATAGATAAAGTTATGCGAATCGAAAACAAACAGCTTTTTACAAGTACGGACATAAACGACTTGAACAGCGGAATAAAAACAATTCCTCATGCCGACGGCTCTTTGCCCGGCGAAGTGCTTATAAAAGGCGAAAATCTCCTTTTTGCCGCGGGTGACAGAAATATTATAGAGGGACTTGATATAGAAATTCGGGCAGGCGAACGAATAGTTTTGCTTGGTGAAAACGGATGCGGAAAAACCACCCTTATGCGCATGCTTGCAAGGCTGAATAAGCCAAGTGACGGTATGCTCACCCAAACAATAACAAAAAGCAAAAAAGCAAACAGCAAATGGTTTTCAAAGGTGGGATATGTTTATCAAAATCCTACATATCAACTCTTTATGCCAACGCTTTTAAGCGAGATTTCCTTTAAGGCAAAAAGCGAGGAAATGGCAAAGGAAATGATAAACGCCTTTGGACTTTCGGGACTTGAGCAGAGGCATCCGCAATCACTTTCCGAAGGGCAAAAACGGCGTGCCTCCATTGCTGCCGTCTGTGCAAGCGAGCCGACCGTACTGTTTCTTGACGAGCCGACGGTGGGTCAGGATTACAAAAACCTTTGTAAAACGGTTGAAACCGTAAATAAAATAAACAAGAACTTCGGCACGGCAATTGTTACCGTAACACACGATAAACGATGTGCCGGTGCTCTTGCAGACAGAGTGCTAATTATGGAAAACGGTAAAATATCACAGCAAGGCGATTACCGCCTCGCAAATGAATTTTTGGATAAATAACTTAATTGAGGGAGAAGAAAAGAAATGATTAAAACAAGACTTATAGAGCAAGTACCTTCTTCAAAGAAGTACATTGCCCTAACAGTTCTTGCGCAGTGGTTGAAAACGGTTGCAAACATCGTTATGATTTTTATTCTTTCAAATCTACTTGCGCAAATTCTCGACGGTAAAGCGTTTGATTTTAAAGGACTTTTGCCTTATTTGGGCGCAATTGCGGCAGTTATGCTTGTGCGCTATCTTTGCGGATACGCAAGTTCACAAACTTCGTTTTTCGCTTCAAGCGAAGTGAAAAAAGTGCTTAGACAAAAAATGTATAAAAAGCTTACACGAATGGGAGCATCTTACAGCGAAAAGGTATCAACATCAGAGGTGCTTCAGGTTTTTGTTGAGGGTGTAGACCAGCTTGAACTTTATTTCGGCAAATATCTGCCGCAGTTTTTCTTTGCTATGCTTGCACCGATAACGCTTTTTGCCGTGCTTGTGTTCGTAAGCTGGAAAGCGTCGGTGGTGCTTCTTATTTGTGTACCCCTTATTCCGCTTTCTATTGTTGCAGTTCAAAAAATCGCAAAAAGACTTCTTAGCAAATATTGGGGAGTATACACAAACCTCGGCGATACTTTCCTTGAAAATATCCAAGGCTTAACAACACTCAAAGTTTATCAGGCGGATGAACGCAAGAATGTTGAAATGAATGAAAAAGCCGAAGAATTCAGAAGAATTACTATGAAAGTTCTTACAATGCAACTCAATTCCGTAAGCGTTATGGATATTGTTGCATATGCAGGAAGTGCAGTAGGCATAGTAATTGCAATCATTCAGGTAAAAAACGGCACAATCACTTTACCTCAGGCATTTTTAATCATCATGCTTGCGGCTGATTTCTTTTTACCGCTCAGGCTTCTCGGTTCATTTTTCCATGTGGCTATGAACGGTATGGCGGCAAGCGACAAACTCTTTAAGTTGCTTGATACAAAAGAGGATGAACACGGAACGGAGATTCCTGAAAATCTTGACGAGGATATCGAAATTAAAGACCTTTCCTTTTCTTATGACGTCGAAAAAACCGTACTTAACGATATTTCGATAACCTTTAAAAAGCACGAGCTTATAAGCATAGTAGGCGAATCGGGTTGCGGCAAAAGCACGCTTGCTTCCCTGCTTTGCGGAACAACTAAAGGCTACATCGGCAGTATAACAATCGGCGGTGTTGAAATAAAAGATATTGATGAAAAAACACTTATGAACAACATCACTGCCGTAAACTTTAATTCCTACATTTTTGCGGGTACTGTTAAAGAAAATCTCTTAATTGCAGATTCCAATGCGAGCGATGAGAAGATGATTGAAGCACTTAATATGGTAAACCTTTGGTCATTTTTAAGTGAGCAAGACGGACTTGATACTAAACTTAATCAACAAGGCAGCAATTTTTCGGGCGGACAAAGGCAAAGGCTTGCCATTGCAAGAGCCTTGCTTCACAACACACCGATATATGTTTTTGACGAAGTAACTTCAAACATAGACGCCGAAAGCGAAAACGACATTATGACCGTTATTCACAATATGGCTAAAATCAAAACCGTTATTCTTATCTCCCACAGGCTTGAGAATGTGGTGGGCAGTGATAAAATTCTTCTGCTTGATAAAGGCAAAATTGAGGAAAGCGGTACTCATTCTGAACTTATGTCTCTTAATAAAAAATACAAGCTGATGTATTCCACTCAAGCAGAACTTGAAAAATATGCAAAGGAGGAAGCGTAATGAAAAGAAAACAATCAGGTTTCAAAATTATGATGCGGTTGATAAAACTTGTTAAGCCGCTTGCTTTCTTCATGGTACTTGCAGTTATACTCGGCGTTACGGGATTTTTGTGTGCTATTCAAATCACGGTTTTCGGCAGCATGACGCTTCTTACAGCCGCAGGTATAAACGGTGGACTTGCAATAAAAACGGGATGTATTTGCATTATTATTTTTGCGGTTTTGCGTGGCTTTCTTCACTACGGCGAGCAAGCGTGCAACCACTATATCGCATTCAAGTTGCTTGCACTTATTCGTGATAAAGTATTCAAATCGCTTCGCAGGTTAACTCCGGCTAAACTTGAAGGTAAAGATAAAGGCAATCTGATATCGCTCATAACAAGTGATATTGAGCTTTTAGAAGTTTTTTACGCTCACACAATTTCTCCGATTTGTATTGCGTTTTTAACAAGCCTTGTTATGCTGATATTTATTGGCAGATACAGTATTTGGCTTATGCTTGTTGCACTTGCGGCTTACATTACAGTCGGCATTATTATTCCGCTTGTATCATCCAAATTTAACAAAAATATCGGTATGACCTACCGTGAAAATTCGGGTGCACTTTCCGGCTATGTGCTTGACAGTATGAGGGGACTTTTGGAATCAATCAGATACAATTCAACCGATACCCGCCTTAATGAAATGAACGAAAAAACCGATGAACTTAATTCACTTCAAAAGAAGTTGAAGAAAATTGAGGGGCATAATATTTCAATTACGGATATTTCGATTATCTTCTTTTCAATCACAATGCTTTTGGTTGCAATTTGCCTTTACCAAAAAGGCACAATCGGATTTGACGGACTTATTGTTTCAACCGTTGCAATGATGAGTTCATTCGGTCCGGTTGCCGCACTTTCAAACCTTGCAGGCAATTTGACTCACACCCTTGCAAGCGGCGAAAGAGTGCTGTCAATTCTTGATGAAAGTCCTGTTGTTGAAGAAAAAATCAGCGGCAAAGAAGTTAAATTTGACGGTATGGAATGTAAAAATGTAGGCTTTGCATATGACAAAGAGCAAATTCTTGAAAATTTCAATATGGAAATTCCAAAAAACAAAATCATTGCTATAAACGGACCGAGCGGTTCGGGCAAATCGACTGCGCTTAAACTTATGATGCGTTTTTGGGATGTAAACAGCGGCGAAATTGATATGTCGGGTGAAAACATTAAAAATATTAAAACATCATCACTTCGTAACAATCAGAGCCTTGTAAGCCAAGAAACTCAATTGTTTAACGATACGATTGAAAATAATATTAAAATTGCAGATTACAACGCCACAAGAGAAGAAGTTGAAATTGCCGCAAAAAAAGCCTCAATTCACGATTTTATAATGACTTTGCCTAAGGGATACGACACAAATGTAGGCGAACTCGGTGATTTGCTTTCGGACGGTGAAAAACAGCGTATAGGTCTTGCAAGAGCTTTTTTGAGCGATTCACCTATGATTATGCTTGATGAACCTACAAGCAATTTGGACAGCTTAAACGAGGGCAACATCTTAAAATCCATAAACGAAGCAAAGCACGGCAAAAGCATTGTTTTGGTTTCTCACAGAAAGTCAACGGCAAAAATCGCTGACGAAGCTTACACCGTTTACAGAGGCAGATTATCATGAAAAAAGACAGAATCACACGAGAAAAAGAAATGTTACCCGAAATGGTAAAAATTTATTGCCACGGTGTGCATAAATCAAAAAAAGGTACTCTTTGCAAGGAATGCCAAGAACTTACTGATTATGCGCTTTTCAGGCTTGACCATTGCCGCTGGGGCAATGATAAAAACTTCTGCTCGCAATGTCCCTGCCATTGCTACAAACCCGATATGCGTTCAAAAATAAAAGAGGTTATGCGCTATTCCGGGCCGAGAATCATGCTTTATCATCCGCTTGTGGGTACCATTCACGGCATTGAAACGATAAAAGGCGTTATCAAGGCAAAAAATAAAAGCAAATAACACCAAAAAATATTGACTCTCATACAAACAAAGTCTTTGCCGAAAGGTAAAGGCTTTTTTCTTTCACGTTGAAAAGAAAAACAGCGCCAATGCTCAATTAAGCATCAGTGCCGTTTTACAAGATTTATATTTATTTCAGTACAAAACGATATTTGAATTTTGTTTTGCGAGGTTTTGCATTTTTTCCGTGTAGCCGTTTATGCAAAAGAACACAAAGTATTCATTCCTGTTTTGCTTATTCCAATTTACTTTTTTCGCCTTTTCAAGCAAGTCATAATACACATTAACATCAAGCGGTTTTTTGGTATATTTGCATCGCCGAAGATGATATTATTAGAATTGTCTGTTGCAACAATATCAATTTCTGTATCTTTTCTGTCCCACCACTTACCGATTTTTATGGGAGTGAAACCGAAAGTTTTTTTAATAATCAACTCAGGGAGATATTGATTTTTGCAAATATCCTCATACACATTAAAAAACCTTCTTTCACATTAAACAATAAATTAGCGACTTAGAGTTCAATGTTAGAAATGTAAAATTTCCTAAACATCAAACGATAAAGCAATAAACTCTTTTATGTACCCCATTATACTATAATATAAATATATCATATTTAAACAATTAACACAATTTATTTTGTCAATTATAAAAATACTTATACCAACTTAAAAATCAGAATCAAAACTGTCAAACAAAGCTTATAATAATTATAATAAAATTAAACTCACTCAACTCTTAAAAATATGAGCCAAGTGAGTTTTTTAATTTACCGAAAGAAAAAAATTACAACCGTTCACGAACCATCATAAGGGCATATCCAAGCAGATTTTGCCCATTCCACTTGTCAATTTCAAACCCATTAGGGTCTTTCAGTGACAAACCAATACTCCATATTTTGTCCCTAACTGCATATTCAGCCAAGACACAATTTTCTGTTGCTTTAAGTTTTTTCTTCAATTCCTCATTTTGAGAAAATTTTGCAAGCAGTCCTTCAAAAGCAACAATTTACGAACACCGTTCCAGTAGCTTTCGTTGTAACTTGCGGCAAGCCTGCCAAGAGCTTTAATCTCGGCGACATCATCCGTTGCAAGTATTTTATATGCCGTGTTCTTATCACCAAAACACAAAACCATAATCATTAACACTATCAGATGATAAAATTTCTTCCGGAACTTCGGTATCTTCTTCATCATCATTGAACATCATATATTCGGCGGCACGACCGGTAAGCCGCCTTTTGATTTCATTATCGTTCATTCAATCGCACCTCGTTTTACAGAACATATCCAACCTTTGAAACTCCAATTACTCCTCTGCGTAAGAACGTAATATCCAAAGTATCCGGTTCAAAGGTATCTGTTTCAAAGCGGTCAAAAGAAAAACTTTAAGGTACAAAGACATCATATTAAAATGTGTCATAATCAAATGTTTCTATTTCCATTTGCTCAATCACTTCTTTAGGTAAAGTGTAATCTTGCTCAATGAGACAAAACATCGTAAATCCTGAATCAACACAGAATGAGACAATCGCTTTATGTCCGACATTGTAAGTAAATGAGCCAATAATTGATCCAACGAAGCTACCAATCATATACCCTAAAACCGGCACTTCTATAAATGCTTGAGAAATACCGCCACCTATCAAAAAACAGGTTGAGATATACATATCTCTAACAAGTTCACCTGTTAGATGTGATGTTGATTTGTTCCCAAGTGCCACTTGGAAAGCATTTTTTATCACATTTATTGTTAATGCAGTTACTGTACCAATTATTGACAGATTGTCCAAATCGGTTGCTTTCGCTTCGTTGTGAAACAAGCGGTGTGTTCAGACAGCTACACTACAAAACACCTCGTTAGGGACGTCCTAAGACCTTTACAGTATAAGGTTACCTTGTGGTTACAACGTCACTTATTTTTAAATGACTTTCAGACAATATGCTTTCCAAATTCTTTTTGAAACATACAGCATTATAGTTACTTGAATTCACAATAATTAATTTTGTTTTTCCTCTTGTGACAGCAACATAATGGTTGTAAACGCTTGCCATATCGGATAATTTATAATCTTCTGCAAATACAATTACCTGTTCAAACTCTAATCCTTTTGAGGAATGAAATGTAATTGAAATATGTTGATACTTATCCGGCTCAAATGCTACTCTATAACTGATATCAGAAATAGTTTTATACAATTTCTGAATGTGATCTGTACGTGTATCATACCCAATATATTCAGCCAGCTTAATAACGCATCCTTCAAATGACCGCTTATCACATTTTGTGTTTTCAATATTTTTAAGTAGTTTTTTTATTGTAGAAACATTTTTGCGACTTTCATTTCCTTCAACCGGTATTTCTGAAATCAAATCATATACGGAATAAGTTTCAATTAAAAGGAATTTAGCAATTGCAGAATAGAGCCACGCTGTTTCGGTAGTTATATCTGCGATTGGCGTTTGAGGAATATATATAAATTCCACACCGTCTGCACTTAATTGACTGGCTCCCAATTTTGCATTTTCATTGCTAAACCTCAAGAGGGCTGTTTTAAAGTCTGGTTTTATGTAAGACAGTACCTCTGATGCCCAATTTTCTTCATTAGGAGTTAGCCAAATAATATTATTCAGATCGGATATCGGTTTATATAAGTGTCGAGTCTCTTTGCATAACAAATTCGAATAATTTTGTATTTGTTGGCAAGAACGAAAATTATCCCCCATAAATATTTTTTTGAAATTGGGTTTTCCAACAATTGACTTAAAAGCTTCCGGATAAGCTCCTCGCCAAATGTAAATAGATTGCTTTTCATCTCCGACAATGAAAGTTTCAATTTTTAATTCATCACATAGATACATAAAAAACTTATGCATTGATTTGTCGCAATCTTGATATTCGTCGATGTAAATTTTTGTATATTTTGCTTGAAGATATAATCTGCAGGCTAATGATTTTTCTACAATTACTTGTGCCAAATCAAATATGAAATTTTCTTTATTGTTTTTATAAGAAGATAAAATACCTTCATTCTTTATTTTTTCAATACCGTCTTGGAAAGAATCAACTTTAGCCGAGTAGTCTGTACTCATATCTAAATCGAAATCGGCACCAAATACATCTTTCATAAACGGTTTTATAACTTCATCAATAGCAAAACTATTATTTGTGCCGATAAAATGTCGTGTTACATCAACTGACAACCTATCCTTTATTTCTTGTGCGGCCTTTATTGTAAAAGTGATTGCTGCAATAACTTGATGATTATGAATTTTTTTAATTTCTTTGGCAATTTTGTTTACCATTGTATGTGTTTTTCCGGTTCCCGCACTTGCTTGGACTATCAAATTACCGGGTGTATTTACTATTTCTTCTTGAATAGGAGATAATTTCATTCAGAAACCTCCTTTAAGCAAGCAAAATTATAATGGTTATAAATTGCAACACAATCTTCATCGGTTAATTTTCCAACTAACTCTACCATATTGTAATGCTTTAATTTTTGTAAATATTCAACTGGTTCATCGACACATAGAAGTGTTGATAATCTATCGTGAATTGCCTCATCCAAATCGTTTTCCAGGTCTACTTTCGACAAAAAGATGTGGCAATTATTTCTAATATCATCTAAGATTTTTATATTTGTATTATATAACTTTCTTTTTGCAGTAACATTGTTTTCGTTAATCTGTTCTGTGGGTAAAATATTTTTGCCCACAATATTATTGCATCTTGAAAATCCTAAGACGCTAAATGTGTTTTTATTTTTAACTGACCTTAAATCATTATCAGTTTTTATTGCGTTAAAAATTTCAAGTCTATCCAATATTGAAATATATTTTTCAAATCCAACACCGTCTACTGGTAAAATATATATGCCGTCCGACTCATAAAATGGGTGAATTACAGAAAGCACTTTGTTGAATAGGATATATTCAGAAGGTCCCTCTACCAATAACACTTTATTCGCAAAAATTGCTTCTGACAAACAGCGATTTAACATTTTTCTGTTCTTTTCAAAATCATCTGGTACTTTATAAAATACGCTTTTACTGTTCGTTTTCTTTTGATTATATATTCGCACTAAATTAACATTGTCCATTTCATAAAGAACAAACGGAGAATGTGTTGTAACGAACAGATAAGTGTACTTCTGATCATTAAAAAGTATTTGTGATAATGCTATTTGCATTGATTTATGAAGATGATTTTCCGGTTCTTCAATCAAGAATATATTGATTTTACTTTCTGAAGTATCATCTGACAAAATGTCATATATTGAATAAGCTAATAATTTTTTTCGTCCTTCACCAGCTGTTGGATACAAATTATCATCATCGTCCTGTTTTATATACGGAATAACATTAGAGTATAAGCCTTTTATTGCTATCTCGGATTTGATTGATACCGATATTCCTTCATCGTGGAATTTTTTATATTCAGGAGTAAGTCTACCTTCAAATTCTTTGATACCGGATAATTCTGAAATGTGCGCATTTAGTTCATTGACAGTATTTTGGATTTTTTCAAGCGTGTCACGGTCTTCTTCTTTTTCATTCCTAATAATTTGACTTACGTTCTTTTTAAAAAGAGTATTCAAATCTACATAGGAATCAATATAAATGGTATTAAACACATAATCTATCTCATAAAGATATCCTCTTTGTTTCATTTCGTAAAGATGCTCAATGTCACCACCCCACGATAATATAGGAATGGCAATCATTTCCGTTTCATTGTATTCAGCAAATAGCTTAATATATACTTGATTATGCTCACTCAATAAAGCACCCTTTAATTGTGCTCTAAGCTTTTGACAATCGCTATTGTGAATATCACTGATGTCTATAGTGATAATAATTTCTATCGGTTTATCATACTGTTTATTATGAAAGTCAGATTCAGTAAGATTTTGTTTACGAATATCTTTGTCAAAAACATATCTAAGAGCATACAAAAAATTGGTTTTTCCGACATCATTTAGACCGAAAAATATATTTTTGTTTGATATATCAATATCAACATCTTCAAAATTCCTAAAGTTTTTTATTATAATATTTTTAAATTTCATCCATATTCACCTACATTATTTATATATTCTGCAATTTGTTTTACAACCGGCACAACCACTGTGTTCCCACATTGTTTATACATACTTTTAATCGGAATATTGGGAAAATCAAACGATTTAGGAAATCCCTGCAAGGCAAGACACTCTTGAGGTGTTATTGTTCTGATTCCGAATTTATCTTTTATGATCGGGACACGGTTATACCATGTACCCATATTGGCTTTAAGCGTAAAAGAAATACCGTCCTTACTTTTTTGAACACCGTAATCCGAAAATCTATATATTTGGTTTTCGTCGGTAATTGCATCTTTTATTTTTTGATACTGTACGAAATTTTCGGGAAGATAAAATTTATCATCAGCCTTTACCGAACGGTCAATAATATCAAGAATATGCTTTTTCAGCGGCTGTTCCTCCGGAAAGCGAAAGCCGTTGCACATCTCATATTCCTTAAATGCAACTATATATGTTCTTGTTCTGTGTTGCGGTATTCCGTAATTGCATGCATCCGCAATGAGATATCGTATATAATAATCCCTATCGGAAAGCTCATTGTGTATGCGATTAAAGGTTTTGCCATTGTCGTGTTCCGTAAGATTTGCGACATTTTCAAGAAAAATAATTTTAGGCTTTTTAGCATCTGCTATTCTCATTATTTCAAAGAAAAGATTACCTCTTTCGTCGGCGAAACCTTTTCTGTTACCGCATACCGAAAACGATTGACAGGGAAACCCGGCTGTGAGAATATCAAAATCCGGTATATTATCTGCATTGATTTTTCTTATATCGCATTCGGTCAATACCGTATTTGGAAAATTGTATCTGTATGTTTTACAGGCATTTTTATCAATTTCATTTGCCCATACAATTTCAAATCCCGCTTGTTGAAAAGCCAAGTCAATGCCGCCGATTCCGGCAAATAAACTGCATACCTTATATTTATCTTTCATTATTTTATAAATCTAACTTGCAAATTCAGCTTGATATAATATTTCCCATTTTCTTTATATATTGAACCGAATTCGTGACGGGATGTACTTGCGGTTTCAAACTTGGTATTGTTTATCAAATAAGTTTCAAATTCATTTCTGTTAAACAAATGATAGCATAATACTTCTCCGTCTTCTCTGACTATAATATATCCGCCTGTTGCGTCTGCCGTACCGTCCCAAACTTTTGACGGAAGCATACCGAGCGCACATTCTGCAAGAAACTTTTTGAACTTGTATTCATAAAACGGATGACCTTTTGATAAATTATATCCGATTGGGTTATTTACATTTAAAGATTCAAGTGAATTTGTTACTGTATTAACTCCGGATGAATAGTACTCTTTAAGCATATACGCACAGATTTCAGGGAGGTCACCGTCAATCAACTGCAAATTACTTTCAAAAACATCGTTATCCATTGAACAATACTCTATGTCGCAATTGCAACCGGAGAGATAATCAAATCTGTCTTTGAATTTCTTGGAACAAGTATTAAAGCCGACCATCACATCATCGTTTATTTTACCTGTAACTTCAAAAACAAAATTTGTGGTTTTGCCTGCGTTGACAAGCGTCGACGGACTGCCGAGTCTTGACTTTATGCTAAATCCCTGAACGGTTTCGTAACCTGTGTTTATATCATGAATTTTAATCCGAATATCGGCTTTATCGGTTGATTTTGCTTTAAGTACACCTATATTCAATTGCTCTAAAAATTCTTCGGTATCCTGCGATTCAAAAGATGATTTATTTGCATTGATTATTTCATTGTAAAGATTATCAGCTGCAGTCTTGAATTCATCACATGGTAAAGTAAGCAGTATATCTTCTGTATCTGTTTTGATAACAGATACGGTATCATCGGCTTTGTTAATTCTGAATTCAAGTGTACCGATAGGCTCGGTACGAATTATATTTATTATGTTGTAAAACATATTATCTTTTTTATTCAATTCGGCATCCGCAGCATACAATTTCTTTATTTCAAGCAAACGAAGAAAAGCATATATTTCGCTCCATTCGCCTTTGTTTCCTGAAAGTTTAGGCATTATCAAGTACCTCCTTAATTTGTTTTGCAATAGCTTCAATAACATTTACGG
>OJAW01001073.1_pt1 | contig 16877 bp, 13 predicted proteins | sample 1589151 | NCBI WGS metagenome assembly OJAW01 (sample SAMN03283290) | human gut metagenome | biome: human-associated habitat; material: feces | host: Homo sapiens | place: Peru | collected 2012
AGTGGTAATGTTCCAACTATTAGTGATGATAAAATTAGTGTTGATATAGGCTTATTATATTTCCTATATTATTCTTATTTTCAAATGGAAAATATACAGAAACTCCATAAGTATTAGCCAAATCAGTAGTCTGATAAACAACCAAAGAATCCAACGAACTCTTAACTTTAGATGCCTTTGTACTATAATTATTAGGCAACTTATTTATTAAATCATACAAATCAACCAAATCATAACTAACATTAGAACTAACTCTCCCAAATGACTTTGCTGAATTCCTCGTTCTAGAAACAAGTGAGTAATCAATTGTCAAATTATTATCAACATCCTTAAATAAATCATTAAGTTCTTTTTCAACAGTAGCAATTTCTTCTAAGTCTAAAAGTGACAATGTAACACCTTTTAAATTAAATTTTTTCTTATAAAAATCTCCATAATGATTAACAATAGCCATACCCATATCTATTGTACTAGTACCTTTTTTAACCTCTCCCAAGAAACTATAATCCCAGCCATAACCAGGTTCCACTTCTTGAGAAGCAACCATATAATCAGCATAATCCGAAAGTACAGAAGCAACCTCTATACTAGACATTAAACAAGCATCAAACCCTATCATTTCCAATTTTTTATTTTTAAATGGACTATTATCAAAAGCCTGTTTCAATTTAGGTAATGTAAGACTTCCTATATATCCTTCATCTTGTCCATATCCAAATATCGGTCCTCCTCCATGATCCCATAATATTAAACTATATTTAGCAGACCTAAATTCTGAATATCCATAATTTAAAAACTCTGTCAAAGTATTAGAATCAACCATACTACTCTTATCAAACTCTGCAAGTTTTTCAATACCTGAACTAGTAAGTTTAAATATTGCGTTTTTATCATCAGGAATATTATTATTATTCCATTTCTTTGTACCACCTGTATATAATAAAACATTAACTTTATCAAGATCCACACCTGACTCAACCATCTCATAAATATCTGTAGTTGCCGCAGCAGCAGTTGATTCCAAATCCGAACCAATCATATAAATCATAATAGTTCTCTTTCCTAGTAAAAAAGCAAAACCATTAGTCATAAAGTATAAAATCACAATCAAACTAATAACAACAACAGGAACCGCTATTGCTAAATTTAATCCCTTCTTTGGCTTATTCTTGTTATTAGTAACCCTATTTATATTATTAACTTCTCTAGTACTATTATCAACTTGTCCAAACATCATAGAATTATTATATGGATTATTAACATTAGTATTAATATTATAACTCATAATAGTATCATTAGAATTATTCATATTATTAGCACCCATACTAATACCATTAGAATTAATAGTATTAGTAGTATTAGCAATATTATTAGTATCAAAATTAGAGTTTACATTAGAATTATTACTTCCACTAAATCCATTATTAGTCCCATTATTAAAATTATTCCCATTTCTAAAACCAAACTCACTATTATTAAAATTATCAATTCCAGACAATGAAGTATTATTAAAGTTATTATTATTATTATTATTATTATTATTATTATTATTGTTATTGTTATTGTTATTGGTATCAAAGCCATTACTGTTAAAATTATTGTTTACTCCACTATTATTAAAGTTGCTATTACTACTGTTAGAATTATAATTATTGTTGCCGCTGTAACCATTATTATTACTATTACCATTATAATTATTGAAGTTATTACTATTATTATAATTCATATTACCGCCATTAAAACTATTACTATTACTCATATTATTTCCACTAAAACTATTGTCATTACCATAATTATCATTATCGCGGCTATTATTATCAGAATCAAGATTCATACTACTAAAACCAAATTTATTAACTCCATTATTTATCGAGTCCGAAGTAGCATTAAACTCATCACTATTAGGCATTGCAAAAACATCTGTGAAGCCATCATTACTAGATCTTTTTTTCTTTTTTACATTATTATCATCACTACTATCACTTACACTACTACCGCACAAATTACAAAACTTACTACCCTCTCTTAGATTAGCTCCACATCTGTTACATTTCATCTTATCACCTACATTATTCTAATAATAGAATAACATATTTATAAAGAAAAAAACAGATACAATTCTGTTAATTTCTCGGTTTAAATATAAGGGCAAATACAAATGAAAATATAATAGCAGCTGTAATACCCGTAGCCGTTAAATCAAACATTCCCATAAGTATTCCAACAACTCCCAAACTATTAGCCTTCGCCAAAGCCCCATGTATAAGTGAATGACCAAAACTAGTTATTGGTACCATTGCTCCTCCACCTACTACTTTAATAATATAGTCATACCAACTAAAACTATCTAAGAATGCTCCTACTACAACTAAAATACTAGTTATATGCCCTGGAGTCAACTTAGTATTATCTAAAATTATTTGTGAAATCATACATACAAATCCACAAAACAAAAATGAATTAATAAGAAGCACTATACCACCTCCAAACTAATAGCATGAGCAATAGAATTAATATTTTGTTTTTGATATAAAAGGGTTGGCGAAAATAAAGCCCCTGTCGCAATTAATAAAACTCGTTTTAACTTCTTCGTCTTAAGTTGATTATAAACATACCCATAGTTTACTAGTGCACTACACACCGGACCAGATCCCCCTGCTAAAACTTCTGGTTGTTTTTCTAAATCATAAAGCATTACTCCACAGTCATTATAATTCTTACTTAAATCCATCTTATAATTAACTTCCATATAATCTTTAACAATCTCTTTTCCATATCTTCCTAAGTCCCCAGTCAAAATCAAATCATAATATTCAGGCCCTCTTCCAGTCTCATCAAAATGTCTCTTCATAACATCAATTGCCGCTGGAGCCATAACTCTACCCATATCATTAGGATCATTCTCATCCATATCAATAATCTTACCTAAAGTAGCACACTCAACTTTAACATCAGTCTTTTCATTAACTAAGACAATAGAGGCTGCCCCAGTCGCTGTAAATGTTGCTCCTCTAGGTCTAGGAGCCCCATACTCCGTAGGATTTCTAAATTGTTTTTCGCTACTCATATTATGAGAAGAAACTACACATAAAGCATTCTTTACTTGTTTACTACTTATAAAATTAGCAGCAATTATCATTTCTAAAACACTACTACTACAAGCCCCATACACACCTATAAAACCATTTCCATATCCTAAAGTTCCATAAGTAGAAGCCGTAATCTGATTAAGTAAATCTCCTCCAAGTACAATATCAAATTCATTCTTTAAAATACCTGTCTTCTTAACCGCATAACTAAGCGAATCTTTAACTAATTTTATCTCAGCCTTCTCCCAAGAATCTTCTCCAAAATATAAATCATTATATGTCTTATCAAAATACTTCTTCAAAGGTCCATTCTTCTCATAAACACCTGCCACTAAAGCCGTATCTTTTACATAAACATTATTATACTTAAAAGTCATGCTCCACCTCCTATTAAGAATCTAATCATTCCAAAAAACCAAGCAGCAACAACCCCATATAAAATAACCGAACCTGCTAACTTAAAAATATTAGACCCAATTCCATATATTGGACCCTCTTTTTTATAATCAAGTGCTGCACTAGTCATAGAATGTGCAAATCCTGTAATAGGTATCAATAAACCACACTTAAACTTTGTCACTAACTTATCAAAAAAACCTAAAGCCGTAGATAAACTCGCAATAAATATCATAATAATAATCATAAATGTAGATGCCTCAGTCCTAGAAACATGATAAAGACAACATAATAATTCAATTATCCCTTCACCTAACATTCCAACTATTCCACCAACTATAAACGCCACTAAAGCATTCTTTCCTCTAGTCTCTTCTGCTTTATGCATATCCGCAATTTTTTTATAACTTTTTTTATCCATAATCATCACCAGTAATAGCATTTCCCAAATAAATAAAATAATACAAAAAACTTAAGAATATTTCATCTTAAGTTATAAAGCCACTCTTAATTTTTCTAAAATCTTACCTTCTTTTCTAGAAACCTGTACTTGACTAATACCAAGTTCTCTACTTGCTTCACTCTGAGTCATATCTTCATAATATCTAGCAATTATTAAATTTTTCTCTTCCACAGATAATCTACTAATCTCACGTTTTAAATCTAAAATTTCCGGACTAGTTTCCTTATCATATGAAGCAACAGAATTATAAAACTCTGGAAGTTCTTCATCCACACTATAATCTAAACTTCTAACATCTAAAGCCGCAACTCTTGCTTCTTCTATTTTTTCCTCATCTATTTCCAAAAATAAAGAAAGCTCCGTAGTAGTTGGTTCTCTTCCCAACCTTTGACTCATCTGTTCACTAGCCTTTTCAATACTTTGATTCAATTTAACTAAATCACTAGATATTTTAACTAATCCTGCTTCTCTAACATATTTACGTACTTCTCCTAATACATAGTAATAAGCATATGTCGAAAACTTCGTATTTAAACTACTATCAAAATTATGATATGCATTAATTAATCCAATCATTCCTACCTGATACAAATCATCTCTTTCAAAATACTTTGTATATCTCTGAATAATACCATATACTAATCCCTCATAATTTAATAGTTCTTCCATACTCTCCTTTCTAAATACTAAAACACTTTAATGCCTCAAACTCATCCTTTACATAAAATAATCTTGATGAATCTCTTATTCCCTTAAATACATCACTAATTCCACATAAAACTACTTTTCCACAACTTAAAAATATTTCAACTAATTTTCTTTGGAAATCCCTAAAAATATTTTCATCGGTCTGTCTTACATGATTAAAATCAAATATAAAAAAATGCATTCCCTGCTTATAAAGTAAATAATCTATTTCTTCATCTAGTTTCTTAAATGTCTTATTAGTTAAATCACCTTCTAACTTAATTACTGTAAATCCTTTAACTACTCCAACATCCATTTCTAACATGAATCCACCTCTCTATATTAATATAATGTTAGTCTCTTTAATTATCTACCAATTCGACAAAATCTGTCAAAATATTCGTTCGACAAATCTCGACAAAAAAGAAGAAAAGTTAATACCTTTTCTCCCACTCAATCAACTTAGCATGTACCACAAACTTCTCTCTCGTATCATAACAAGTAGCCAAAGTAAGTATTTTATCACTTGGTACAATTTCTAATTCATCATATTTAACTAAACTTCTCTTCTTAATTAAATCGATAAAATTTAAAAACTCCTCATTACTATCATAACCAGTATATAAATAATCATTAGTATTCGTAATTCTATAAATACTAAATATTTTAAATATATAATTATTATAAGGAGTAGAAATATAAACTAACTTCTCAGTACCATCTTTATTAATTAAATCTCGTAAACTTCCAAACATAGTTCCATCTTCTCTACCATGTCCATAAATAATATTATTACTAACTAAATCATCTATATCATTTCTATAATCTGTATATATCCATCCTGCATAATTAAAAGACTTATCATATGAATGAGTTAAATAGTAAGAATTATCTTTATGTTTAACAACTGGAAAATTAACAGAAGTATCATCTACTTTTATCCAAGCCACTACTTCATTATTAATTTTAGCAAGTTCTGTGAAATCAACAGAAAGAAAAGTACTAATTGGATTAATCTCTATCCTAGTAACTTCTTGAACTAACTTAATACTCTCTTTAGTCTTCTTATTATCTTCATTCCAATTAACAATATAAAAAAAAGAAAAGAGCATAGCGCCTAAAGAAGATATTAATAAAACTATTGGTATTAACATTTTCTTCATATACATGCTCCTTTCTACAAAACATCTATATTATCATCTGTATTATTATCTATATTAGTATCATCCTTAGTCTTATCTTCAACTAAAGTATTCTGTATATAACCATCATTAGGAATATAAGAATTATTTAGACTTTCATTCGAAGTAGAAACAATAACCGGCTCTTCTGTAATGCCACTAACAGTATTAACATTAGCCTGACTCATACTTGGAGTCACATTCGCCTCATTAGCCTTACCTTGACTCACCTTCAAAGTTTCATTACTATCTACATTCAAAGTCTTATTCTCCAAATTACTATTAATCTGATTTATATCTAAAGCCTCATTATTAAAATTATTAACTATATTATTAGTATTAACACTTCTCTCTCTTCTTTTCTTTTCATACTTCTTTTTATCTCTAAGTACAAAGAATAATACTAACAATAATATTACAAAAACAAGTGCTAAACTTAAATATAAAATCTTCTCATCTTTTCCTAACTTCTTCGTAACAGGTGTACTTTCTAAAACTTCAGGACTATATTCAACTCTAGTCCCACGTACTAGCAATCTATGTGTGTTTATCGCATATGGTGTACAAGTAACTAGTGTTACATAATCTTCTCCTTCCTGAAGTTTTAAAGCCTCTATATCTGATGGTTCTACAACAAGTACTTGATCAACTTTATAAGCAAATACTTGATCTAAAATATAGACATAAAACATATCTCCATTTTGGAGTTGATTCAAATCAGTGAATAGTCTAGCTGAAGGCAATCCAGAATGAGCCGATAACACTGCATGTGTTGTATCCCCTCCTACTGGAAAAGAACTACCTTCAACATGACCAACACCTTTTTGTAATACTTCATCACTTGTACCATGATAGATAGGTATCTTAACATCTATCTTTGGTATTTGTAAATATCCCATCATTCCATTATCCCTAACATTTAAAATATTTAGGTATTCTTGAGACGTTGATTGTTCTGGATTAGTAAAAGCATCAACAATATTAGAACCAGATATTCTACTATTATAAAGTCTAGCCTCATCAATCATTTCTTTATTCTTATTACTAGTATTTGACGATATATCACTAGAATAAGCTGTAATTACTTCAACTGCCTGATTAGAATTAATATAATTAATAACAACAGGATATAACATTATAGATAAACCTATTAAAATACATATTGAAAATATAATAACAGGTATCTTTTTCTTTATATTCAAATTATTCAGTTATTTCTTCTTTTTTATTACGATAAACAATAATAGCAATAGCTGACGCTGCGATTACTAATAAACCAATGAAACTAAATAAAGAAGTACCCATACCACCAGTAAATGGTAATGTACCAGTTTCATATGCTGCTATATCAACTCTATAATAACCAGTAACTGTACCTTCCGTAGCACCTGTTATTTTAACCTTTATAGGAACCGCATCTTTTGGTAATCCATATCCAGCAGCAGTAGAAGTTTGTTTTAAATAATATGTACCAGATTTAACACCAGCATAACTACCTCTACCATTAGTATCAGTAGTAATATCTCCTACTTTAGTACTTAATGCTGCATCAGAGTAAACCTCAAATTTAACATTAGATAACTTCTTAGAATTATCACTATTAGAATAGATAAATAATTCAATACCATATGTAAATGCTGATACATTAACTGCTGAAGTTGTAGTAGTAAGTGTACCATATGGATCATTTGCATATGTTAATACTGCACTATTTAAGTTACCTGCATCTCCTAATGTAGCACTACTATTAAGTTTAGCCTTATATTGAACTGTAACAGTAGTAGCATCAATATAACTAGTATTAAATACTATAGTAATCTTTTGTCCAGTAATTGTAGCCGTAGCAACAGTATTACCAGAAGAGTTTTTAAATGTACCATTACTATTAGTTAAAGTAGTTGTTCCATACTTAATAGTCATTGTACTAAGTGCTGATAATGTAATACCATTTCCAACTGTATCAGTAATAGTATAAACAGTATTAGTTGCATTAGTAGGATATTGAGGAACAGTACCAACTAAAATATAAGTAAACTCTTGTCCAAAAGAATAATCTCCTTCAAAATAACCTTCTGAACCAACATACTTAGTAAGTGAAGCATTACTAACTTTAGCAACTATAGTAGAATTGTTAATCTCCCAAGTAGTACCATTTGCAACTGGAATAACATTTCCAACCATAACAGCATAAACATTAGTAGTAACACTAGGTATTACTAAATAAGCACCTGCCGCAACAGTACCAGTTGCTGTACTACCAGAAGTAGTTAAAGCCGTACTAGTAGTCGTATGATTCTTAACATATGTTGCATAAGCACTAACTAACTTATCTAATGTAGATTGAGTTCTAGTAGAACCAGATGTAATATCACCAGATGTCAAAGCATAATACTCATCTACTGTAAGATTTTTATAAGTACTACTAGAAGCAAGAAATGCCTTAAAACTAGTAGTAAATTCATAAGTCATTACATTAGAAGTAGCATTATAATAAACATCTAAAATCTTATATGCAACTAACCTATCAGCCGTCCCAACATTAGAAACAGTAATAGTTCCTGTATTAGTTACTAATAAACTACTAGTATCGGTAGTACCTTTTTTACTACTATCAGTAGTAATTGTAACAGCATCTACATTTAAAAATATTCCAAATGTAAATATTGCAACCAATAACCCAATAATTTTCTTTTTCATTTTATACATCCTTTCTTTACTTTATATATAACAAATCATCCTAAAATATCACTCTTTACAAAGTTGAAGTATTTATAAAAAACTAATATTATAAAACAATTTTGTTACCCAAACTATTTAACCTACCCTATAATATATTTTAAACGTAAATGTAAAATTTTTCAATACAAACCACCTAAAAAAGACCTTCTTTTTAAGAAAGTCTCTTATTCTTATTTTTCCCTCTATACAAACTAAATATCATAAAAGATGTAATTATTACAACTAAACCTACCAAAGTATAAATAATTGTTCCAAGTCCTCCAGTAAATGGCAAAGTAGCAACCTTTATTGTTGGTATTTTTACTTTATAATATCCATCTATTGTTCCATCTACTGATCCATTTATTTTTACACTCATACTTACTGTAGTTGCTAAACCATATCCTGTTGCTGTCTTAGTATTTTTTAAATAATATGTACCAGCAGCCACACCTCTTAAAGTACCAACGCCATCACTACCTGTAGTTATAGTTCCAACTTTACGAGTTAGTCCTGAATCAGAATAAACATCAAACGTAACTCCAGATAACAATGTCGCCATATTATCTCTATCATAAACCAATAATTCAATACCATACGTATATGCTCCTACACTAACAGCCGTAGTCGTAGTTGTTCCTGTATAATATGGATCATTAGAATATGTCAAAGTCGCACTATTTAAGTTACCAAGCTCACCTAAAACAGCCCCAGTATTAAAGTTAGCCTTATACTCAACTGTAATAGTACTATTAGTAATATAATTAGTATAAAAAGTAATTACTAAATTATTACCCGTAATACTAGCCGAACCAACAGTATTATCTGAAGAATCTTTAAAAATACCATTAGTATTAGTTAATGTAACACTTCCATCTCTAATACTAATATTATTAACTCCCGCAAAAGTTAATCCTGATCCAAGTGTATCTTTAATTGTATAAACAGTATTAGTAGCATTAGTAGGATATCTAGGAACAGTAGCAACTAAATAATAAGAAATATCATCCACAAGATAATAGTCTCTTTCAATATCACCAATAGCACCAATGGACTTTGTAATAGAAGGTTCTGCTACTTTCGGTACAATAAAGGCATTACTCAAAAACCATTCACCAATATTATTAGGTTCAAATACAACATTCGCAACCATAACTGAATATATTTTTGCTGTAGCATTTGGTAATATCAAATAAGCTCCACTATATACGGGAGTAACAATATCAAGATATTCATCACTCACGATAGAATTAGTTTTTATATAAGTAGTATAAGCACTCATTAATTTATCTAACGTAGAATTTGTAACTGTAGAACCAGATGTAATATCACCAGATGTCAAATTAAAATAATCACCAACAGTTAAATTTTTATATGTAGAATTACTTGTTAAAAACTTCTTAAAATTACTAGTAAATTCATAAGTTATAACATTACTAGTAGAATTATAAAAAGCATCTAATATCTTATACAAAGAAAAAGTATCATTACCAATATTAGTAGGATCTACATCTACACTTCCTCTAGAAGTTATCAAATAACTATTCGTATCAACTGTACCTTTAGTATTAGAATCAACGGTAATATTAACTGCCTTTACATTGATAAACATACAAAAAACGACTAAAATAATTACTCCAAATATCTTCTTCATACTACATCCTCTCCTACTATATCTATTACAATTTTACAAAGAAAAGCATAAAAAAACAAGCCTTAACTTAGGCTTGTTCTTGCTCTTTTTTTCTATTATATAAAACGAATAGTAAAATTGCACTAACTACAGTAATTAAACCAATCATTGTATATAAAACTGTACCAATACTACCAGTAAATGGTAATGTTCCTGATTCAAACGCAGATACTTCTGCTATATAATAACCTTCAGTTTTACCTTCGATTTTTACTTTAACAGGAACTGCATCTCTTGGTAAATTATAACCAGGTGCAGTTGAAACTTGTTTTAAATAATAAGTACCTTCAGCAACACCAGGTAAAAGTGCTTTACCCTCAGAATCAGTAGTTACTTCACCAATTTTATTAGTTAATGATGAATCTGAATAAATTTCAAATTTAACACCAGATAATACTATACTATGATCTTTATCTGCATAAATTAATACTTCAATACCATAAGTAAATGCTGATGCATTAACTGCTGAAGTAGAATTAGTACCAGTTCCATATGGATCATTTGAATATGTCAATACAGCACTATTTAAGTTTCCTGCTGAACCAACTGTAGCATTATTATTTAATTTTGCCTTATATTCAATTGTTACTGTAGTACTTAAAACATAATTAGTATCAAATACTATAGTAAGTTTTTGTCCATTAACTGTAATAGTTGCTACTGTATTACCTGCAGCATTTTTAATTACACCATTAGAATTAGTTAATGTTGTATTACCATCTTTTACAATTATAGTAGAAATACTTGATAATGTAATAGCATCACTAACTGTATCTACAATAGTATAAGTCTTATTAGTAGCATTAGTAGGATATTGAGGAACAGTACCAACTAAGAAGTATGAGAATTCTTCTCCAATTGAATAGTTACCATCAACATGTCCAATTGTACCAATTGACTTTGTAACTGAAGCAGTACTGATTTTTGCTTTTATTGTTACATCACTAATATTCCATTCATTACCATTAGCAACTGGAATAACATTTCCAACCATTACTGCATAAACACTAATTGTAGATTTAGGAATAATTAAATAAGCACCTGCCTCAACAACAGCACCTGTTGCTCCTTCACTAGCAGTATAAGCCAAATCAGTTCCAGCAACTGCATGAGTTTTTACATAAGCAGCATATAAACTAACTAACTTATCTAATGTAGATTGAGTTCTAGTAGAACCAGATGTAATATCACCAGATGTTAAATTATAATATTGATCAACTGTAAGATTTTTATAATCTGTAGTAGTAGCCAAGAATGCTTTAAAATCACTAGTAAACTCATAAGTAAATACATTAGTAGATGCATTATAGAATGTATCTAAAATCTTATAAGCAACTAAAGAATCAGTTGTTGGAGCATTAGTAATATTAATAGCACCTTGACTAGTTACTAATGCACTATTTGTATCAATAGTACCTTTTTTACTTGTATCAGTCGTTATTGTTTCTGCATTAACATTTAGTACAAGTCCAAATGTAAATATAGCAACTAACAACCCAATAATTTTCTTATTCATAATATTCGTCCTTTCTTTTCTTTATATATAACAAACCCAATCCAAATATCATTAAACTATCTACGAGCTGCAGTTACTCATATTCACCTAAACAACATCTGAATAAAGATTTTGCTACCTAAATTAATTAATTATTTTCTTATCCTTCACTAGAAGTATTTTGATTATCTTGATTCATATTCTGATTATTAATCTGATTATTGTCTTGATTATCTACCTGATTAATAACCGAATTATCACTCTGAGTAGTAACTTGACTATCTATTTGATTTACATTCATACTACCCGCATCAGTCTTCTTATTATTCTTCTTCTTTTTGATAATAAGTACAATCGCCACAATAAATATAATTAAAGCAATTCCAAATATCGCAACATATAGATATATAGTATCAGCTGTATATGGAGGATCTACTCCGCCATCTCCTGGATTAACATTCAAAGATTTAGCCTCAGTCTTAGCAAAAACACTTAAATCATACATATAAACATCTTGAATTTCGTTATAATTAGGTAAACTGACTAATAATGGTCCAGATGAATATTCATAATCCTCAGTCTTCTTACTATCAACTCTAATTAAATACAATCCCACTTTTAAATCTTTAAAAGTAAATTCTCCATTACTATCAGTCTTCGTACTAGCAATATAATTAATATTATTATCACTTATATACTTATTAAGTTTACTAGTATAATCATCCCATTCAAAACTCTCTAATGTATTAACATCTTCTGTATATCCTACAAACTCATCAACATAAGTATATTTAGCCAACTCACTCATATCAGCAATCTTGTATAAATAAACATTAGTATCTGTAATATTAACATCACTGTAATTATACTTACCTATTATACTAGTCAATCTATTAACTTCAATTTCTGCATTTACATTAGTAATAGTAAAGAAGAATGCTACTATAAAAACAACTAATAATTTAATTTTTTTCATCTACATACCCTCCATCTTTCTTCTCATGTATAATACATATCCACAAGATGCACAAACTATAACAATAAATCCACCTACTATATAAGGTATATTACCAACACCACCGGTATTAGGTAACATATCTATTTTATTGTTTACAAGATCAACTGTAACTACACCTGTTGTATTCGTAATCGTTTGATTTTTAAATGTAATATTACCTGAATTATCTACAACTACGGTATACGTATCTGGCAATAGTACATATCCTGTTTGAACTCTAGTTTGTTTTAAATAATATGTAGTACCAGGAATTAAATCAGTAATCTCTAATCCCTCTGCAACTTTAGAAGCATCACTCAAGTTAGAATTACTATACAAACTAAATTTACCATCTGATAATACTGTTCCATCATCACTATCTGTCAAATTAACTTTTAATGCTACATTTGCAACTTTAAATGCCACTGAAACTTTATAATCTTGTGATGTATCTAAGTAATAATAATTATCTGCTAAAGCACCAGTAATTTCTACTGAATTTACATAATCAGCAACAATTTTATCTGTTGCGGTAAATGTTGCATTAAGAGTAACACTTGCTCCCGCCGCTATTGTACCAATTTTAACTATTTGATCACTAAGTAATGTATAAGATGTACTAGTTGTAAATGTTGCTCCTGTAAGATACTCTTGTACCATTACATCTTTAATCGGTATACTGGCTGTATTTGTAACTGTAATTTGGAATGGAACTACTTCTCCCTTTTTATAACTTGCTTTTTTATTTGGTATTGTAATTGTAATCGTTGGAGAGAAATATCCAGAGAATAACATCCATTCACCATAAATAACTACATCTTCTTCAGGCATTTCAAATGTCTTACTCTTATACCAACCTAAGAATTTATAACCTGTTGCTACTGGATCATCCGCAACTGTTACTGTTTCTCCTGGTGCATAAGCCACTGTTGCTGGTAATAGACTATCAGCATTACTAGGCATAACTGAACCCTGGAACTGATAAGAAACATTATATTTAATTAATTCAAACTTACCAGTAATTGAAACATTCTTACTAGGCATCTGGAATATTCCATCAGTTAGACTAACATCTGTTGATGTCCAACCTAAGAACCTATATCCATTAATAACATCTCCGGCCTTTAATGAATCAACAATTACATCATCCCCAGCCCCATAAGATTTAGGAGTTGGTGAAATAAATCCATCTGGAACATTACCAGATACAGAATACGTAACTGTATATTTTGTTTTTGCTGTAAAACTACCCGTAAATACTACATTGCTAGAAGGCATTGTAAACGAATTATTAGTAACTGTAACATTACTAGTAGACCACCCAGAGAAAGTATAACCTGCTACTGTCGGATTAGCCTCAACACCAACTGTTGTACCAGCACTATATGAGTTAGTTGTAGGAACAGGCGCTCCATCAGGAACTGTACCTGTATATTTATAAGTTACTGTATATAAAGTAGCCTCTTCATCACCCATAAATACATGTACTGTATTTGATTTAAAAGAGAAATCATTTTCTCTAGCAAAAGCCGTATTATAAAAATCTAGTCTTTTTCCATTTGGCAAATCAGGAGTAGTCGTAACAACACCTACAGTCAACTTACAACCTGCCTGTAAATTCTTTACTTTAAACGAAACTGTCCTTGTTGCACTATCGTATACCAATCCAGCACTATCTCCAACGACATAACCAGGACAACTAGTACCATCACTACGTTTAACTGCCCCTATCGTACCATCACTCGTTGTAACAAATTCTTTAAATGTTAATCCATCAGGTAACTTATCTTCAACATATATATAATCACTACTAACATTAGCAGTAACAGTATCACTAGAAGAAACTGCTTTAGCATCCTTACCATCATAAATAACATCAATATAATAAGTTAAGTCGCTATTAGGTGCTACTCTGGCTCCAGATTCCAAAGGAACTGCAAAAGATCTATTGATAATAATAATCAACAGAGCAACAAATAAAGACACAGAAAGACCAATAATAATATTTCGTTTCTTGTTCTTCATATTGCATCTCCTTCCTTCTATACTATAAACACCTACTATACAAATTAATTATAGCAAAGTAACATTTCAAATTCAAGATAGCAATTATAAAAACCATCTAATTAGTAATAAAAGTTTATAAACCTATGCAAGAATAAGTACATAAGGATTAGTAGAGGCACCATCACCATAATCAACCTTCATACCAGGCTTAATCGATACAACTGGCCTAAAATCATTAGAAAAACTAGTCAAACAATACCGAACAAAGGTATTCATATTTACATTTGGACCGTATACTGCAATTAGTGAATTATCAGTTGTTGTACTTAGAGGTGACATAGTCCAAAAATTTAAAGTGCCTAAATATGAAAACGAATAGTATCTACCGGCTAATAAAACCTCATCATAAGTAAGTAATCCAACTGGATATTTTAAACCATTTGTTGTAGTAAACTTATCATAGCTGTTATTGCACTTAAGTAACGACGATGCACCATTAAAAAATAAATCATAACCAAAGAAACGTACATCGCTAGAGGCAGCAATTTTTCCAATAATTGTATTTTCACTTACCAAAGGTGTAGTTATAATTTCACGATTATTACAAAATGTTGCATCTTCCAAATAATCTGTATAACTTGTCATACTATTCTTATACCATGTTTCAATCGTAGTTTTCGCATTAGAATCGTTAATATTATTAAAAACTTTAGCTTCTTTAAAGGCCTGTAAATTATAAGCATTAATATCATAATAGGAAATAGTTTCATTTCCATAGGAAATTAAATATTTAACGGAAGCACACTTTGTATTTTCACTAAAACAAGTGTAGTTATAGCCCTTTGTCAATGTTCCAAATTCATTATATAAATCAGTTGCTGACAAACTAACCGTATCTTGCAAAACATATTGTGTACCATCCCATTGTTCCCAGTTACCAAAAATAATTTTCTTATCTGCAGCCTGTGTTTTTAAATCCGAAGCCAATGAGCCATCATTAAGAGAAACATATGTTATATTACCTAAATTATAAGAAATAACATAATATATATTAGAACAAGAAACATCTGAAGAATCTGGACACACATAATAATCAGCCAGATTTTCATATTCTTCTGCCCACACTATTTTTTGACCAATATAACTTGCCACTTTATAATTTCCACTACTATAAGTTGCAGAAGTAGAAGCATTCATATATATTGGAACATAATAAGCCTCAGTAGAAGTCCCTCCAACTATATAAACAGGTTCACTGCAACTACTAGAACCATCTAAACAAGTATAATATTTTTTATATGAAGTACTCCAAGTATCCTGAGTAGCATTATTAAGAACATAAGTACCATCAAAATTGTTACGTTGTAATGAAGAATAACTAGAAGTAAAATAGTATTTTCCAGTACCCATTGTTTGAGTCTTACTTATATTAATAGTACTAGTAGTTAATCCCAATACATCATACCATTTAGGCATAGTATATGTTTTTACTTTTTCAAGACTTCCATACATATAACCAACACTAGCAATAGAACCAGGATCAGTATTAAAAGCGCCTTTTCCTATACTACCTGCAGTATTAGTGCACTGATTATTACTATTAGGAAGACCATTATATAATATCTTTACACCACCAGTGTCGGTAGTTCTAACTATTTTCCAACAAAATCCAGCAAACAACAAGTTATTGTCGTCAACAGAACCATGATAATAATGAATTGGATAATTATCACTTGCAGTTGAAGAATAAGTATAAACTCCTTTATTTGTAGTCGTAGTACTAGTAAGATCCAAATTAGTATCCAAAGTAGCCTTGCCTGCCACAATATCATATAAAGTAGCAGTCTCATAAATAGTTCCATCCACAGTTTTATTCATAGAAGCCTTAGCCCAAGTTGCTTTCAAAGTAACCGCATAAGGTGGCATAACAAAATTAGTACCTTTACGTTCAACATTAGTATCATCTATTTGCCAGCCCTTAAACTCATAACCAGCACACACTGGAACAGTACTAGAAATATCAACTACACTAAATGGATTATGATAAATAGTATATGGCAAATGATTTATTGTACAATCAGAAGGAGCATTTCCATCATAAACGACAGGATAGGCATTAGCAAGAGCCGGAGTGTCAGTACTAATAATGGT
>OJAW01001075.1_pt1 | contig 16855 bp, 7 predicted proteins | sample 1589151 | NCBI WGS metagenome assembly OJAW01 (sample SAMN03283290) | human gut metagenome | biome: human-associated habitat; material: feces | host: Homo sapiens | place: Peru | collected 2012
GACCTATCCTGAGGCCTCCTTCGGCTTTGTTGTCCGCCCAGTTGTGCCACTGGATCGCGTCGATGCCGTCAAGTTTGGAGACCTTTTTCCAAGCCCAGGCACCTCCAGCAGCCTGAAGGGCGAGGTCGCTCTCGGAATAGGACGGCGAGTTCGTACCCTGCTCGGAAAGGAACAGGACGCGCTTCGTCTTGCCCTTGTAAAAATTCTCCTTCTGCCTTATCCAAGCGTCGATCACCTCCAGGTTCTTGAAAGTCACGTACTTGGAGTTCAATGAATAGGTCGCCTGCGTGTCATCGATCCAGAACGACGGCTTTGTCAGATTCTGGGGATAAGGATGATAGGCCACACCCCAGCGGAAATCGCCCTCGGCGGAAGAATATTCAACCGTCTTCTCCAGCATCTTCTTCGGAGCGAAGCTGCCGTCCGCCTTGGCCCAGCAATGGGTGTAGGAGCCAAGCACCGATGCGTTCTGGTCGTACTGACGGGCAATGTTGTAGCAGATTCTCATCGACTTGATGTAGCGGTCCAGATAGCGCAGCATCGGCTGATCACCCATGTTTGTCCACTCGTTGGCGAAATCCACCTCGTTGTGCATGATCCAATGCGAGATCCTGTTGCCCGGTGTGCAGTGAGTCGAGGCCATGTGCTCAAGGGCGGCAGCGTAGAGATTGAACGCCTTTGCAGTCGTCAGGTTCGGCATGGTGTAGTTGCCCCCCTTATTCTCAGGATCCTTGAATATGGAGTTCGTCTGGCAGAGGATGATGGCGGACACCACGAGATCCATTTCTCCGGCCCGGCGGGTAACGCGGTCAACATAGTCCTTGAAGGCACCCAAAGAATAGTTCTGGCCGCCATAGGAGTAACCGGAGCCTTCTCCCTTGATGTAGTCATTGAGGACAACATTCATCGTGATGCTGCCCACGTTCATCTCCTTGCAGTCACTGAAATAAAGGTCTATGTCTCCAGCCCCGAAACCTTTCTTGTTTCTTAGCGGAAGAGCCGCGGGACTGGCTTTCGGAGCCACCTCGTCGGCATAGCGGGCGTGGGAGTCAAGAACCTGCTTGTCCCCGTCCACCTTTACTACGGCCCATTTGGAGAACACCCGGTCGTACCTGATGCCCTCCCTTGCCGGAACGATTCTCTTCATGGTCACAGTGAAGGACTTGCCTGAAATGCTTTCCGTGTAAGGAAAAATCTCCATCTCGGTCACGTCCTGCCAAGGGGTGATCTCGGCGAGAACGTAGTTTCCGGAGCCGGAGCAACTACCTTTCACGATGACCTGGTCGGAGGTCACCTCGACATAGGAAACATTTGAGGGATAGTCCTTTGAAAGATATTCCCCAAGATTGGCGGCCATAACCGCCTTCGGATCCTTCGGTCTCACGATGACATTAGGCTCCGGCTTGTCATCACCGCACGAGCAGAGGATGACAAGTGACATCGCGGCACAGAAAAGCCGGGACAAAGAAGTTGTTTTCATGTTCAAAATCAGTTAGACTGTGTTGTATATACATAGTTGAACCTGCCTCCGGGAGCGGTGTCGCCATTGACGTAGAAATCCATGATGTTACCCTCTTCCTGCATGTTGTCGTTCCACTTGAACTCAAAGTCAAGTGATCCGGAAGACAATCCCAGGGCCTTGCGAGGAATCTTTATTACAAGTTTGTTGCCGAAAGTCCTGAACTCGCACTCGGACGACTTATCCCACATCCATATTCCTTGAATATTCCTCTCCATGACAGCCTTACGCCCCTTTGGACTGACGCGGTTGATGATGAAATCATAGCCGTTCCAGCCAGTGGACTTGTCCCTGTCAACGTCGATGAGCAGCTGCATCCAGTGCGGGTCGGACTGCGGAGAAATCTCCCCGGCGGTCTCGACATAGAACCAGATGTTCTCCTGGTCGCGGGCGACCTTGGCTCCCACGATGTCATTGCGTCCGGAATTGTTGGTGTAGTACATGTCATAGCGTCCGCGCGCGTCACGGTGCATGGTGTTGCCTTTGTAGCTTTGATAGTAAGGCAGCACATCATCCCAGTCCATGACATTCCTGAGGCTGATCGTCTTCTCTTCGCTTGCCGACGTGGCAGGAGTCATTCCCTTGAATTTCCTTACCCTGTCAACCAGCTGGAGATAGTAGACATCCCCCTTGTCTCCCCAGCCTTTGTTCGGCTCGATGTCACGGCTGTGATCCCAGTCAAACTGATCCACGAACGAGAACGGATCCCCTTGCCAACCATGCTGCGGAAGCCATATTCCGGCAATGTACTCGTTCCATCCGGTCACAAACACCAGTTCCGGATCAAGCTCGTAGGCACGGTCCCACTGCTCGGAGAAGTTCCAGCCATAGAGATAGCCGTCGGGACGAGGGTCGAATCCGTTCCTTACAGAGAAACTGCGTCCCTGGGAATCCTTGACGTTGAATGCCCCGCAATGACCCTTGCGGTCAGGACTCGTGTTCTGGGATACTCCCACCGTCACCTGCTCGTAGGAAACCTTGCCGTCAACCCCTTTGGAGGCCACATAGCCATGCTGAGGATAGTTCTCCAACCACCCCCACTGGTCATTTCTGGTAGGGCCGTCAACGTAGTCCGGCTGACCTGGACGGAAGGTGAAGAACCCGGCGATCTCCCTGTCAAGCGGCGAATCATCAAGCGCCTCTGGATAAGCCATGATGCAAGGCTTGCCTTTCCAGACAAACCACAGGTTAGAGTATCTGCCCGGCTTGTAAAGATCATTGTAGAGTTCGTGAAGGGAAGTGCGAGTCCAGGAGAACGGGCCGAAATTAAGCATGAAAGCGATCTTCGGGACATTCACGCCGTCCCTCTGAGCCTCGTCCCACGTCTGGAGAAGAGCCTCGTAGGATTCCTTCCAGGTCAGCGAGCCGTTGGTGCAATCGAAGAACACAGCGTCCACGCCGGCGTCTGCCAGAAGCTCCGCCTGTTTGCGGAGAACCCACTTGTCCGTGGTCTTGTAGTAGCCGAACAGCGGTTCCTCCCAGAAAAAGAATCCTGGTTTCTTGCTTCCCCAGGCTGGATGATTGTAATCCTTCATGGCCTCGGGATACCTGCGGACGATCTCGGTGATGTTCTTCACCCGGTAGGTGGTGTCATCGTTGCCCTGATGCCAGGTCCAGAAAAACATCGCGACAAACTTTCCGTCTCGCTTCGACGGAGCGTCATTGTAGGATCTGACCTTTCGGCCAAGAGCGTCAGTAGCGGCCCATGAGTCACTGCTCACCCCTTGGGAGAACAACGGCGACATCGCCAGGGACAAAAGCGCAAAAGCAAGAAAAACTCTTTTCACAATCAAATAAGCGGTTTTAAATGAATATTCTGAATTATTCCACCACAATGTGGTAGGATCCTGACGGGAAGACCTGGAAGTCCTCGCCGTTCAGTGACTTTATGCCAAAGGACACGGCCTCGCCGTCCACGGTTGCCTTTTTCCCTTCAGGAATATGCACGAGGCCGTCGGCGCCGGCAGGAATGACAATGTCCCAGACAAGTTTTCCGGCCTCCTTCCTCCAGGATGTGGATGTGACTCCGTAGCGGGTGTCCACGGTAGCCTTCGCCCACTCAAGGTCGGCGGTGTGCCGAGGGTAGAACATGACGGTCTTGAAACCAGGATTTTCCTCAACGGGCCTTAGTCCGGCGACATCCTCAAGAATCCAGGACTCGTAACCACCCTGCATAGGATGGTTGTGTGATCCGTGGGACTTCGCATAGATGTCACTCTGGACAGGCAGGATCTCCCACAGTGTGGTCACCTTGAGGGAGTCCACCATCACGCCGAATGAGTTCTCGCCCTTCTTTGTGAAGAGGCCGAAAGCCTGGGCAGAGGCTCCGTTCCTTGAGAGTTCGCTTCCTATCCTTGACAGGCCGAAGACCCCTACATCCAAGAACTTATGGCCGGTGTTGATGTCGTACATAATGGCCTGGGTGGCCTCCTGACGACGATCCTCAGGGAAAAGTCCGAGCTCAAGCGCCATAGCGTCGGCCGTCTGGCCGCCGAAAGAACATTTGAGAGGGTTGAAGAACTTGGAGACGATGGCCTTGCGGACATATTCCTCCTGCTTTTCGAACCATTCCAAGTCTTCCTCCTTGCCGAGCAGCCTTGCCGTCTTGACCATGATCCCGAGATCAAGAAGATGGAAGGCCGAAGAAGAGAACTCGACCACCGTGCCGTTGTGCTCGTGGCTGCTGAATGTCGGACACCAGTCGCTCAGACCCTCATAGACTATTCCGTCAACAGCCGTGGACGCTATGTGGCGTACCCAGTGGCTCATCATGTCGTAATAGTCCCGGAGAATCCGCTTGTTGCCGTAGTACACATAAAGATGCCAAGGAAGCTGCACCACCGCCGTTCCCCAATCAGGGGAAGCGACGCCGCAAAGACGCTTTCCGGGGGCGATCATGAAAGGCAGGCCGGCTTCCTTGTCGGCGAAGTAGAACTGATTGTTGTAGTACTTGTGGAACAGGGTGTTGGTGAGGCTGACATCGGATGTCGTCCGGATGTCATCAAGGTACTTGACCCAGAAGTTGTTCATCTGGAAGAGCATGTCGGCAGCGCGGTCGTAGGCATGGGTGTCTCCGAGCCAGCCGCACTTCTCCCGCTGGTTGCAATCGACAGGAAGCCCGACGAAAGCATTGATGAAGGTACGCTCGGCGATGTCATGCAGATAGTTGATCTGATGGTCAGAACACTCGAAAGATCCGATCGTGGCCAGATCCGTGTGCACCGGAGCGCGGGTGATCCAGTCCAAGGCCGGCTCCTCGTCCGAGCCTTCCACGGTCAGTTCCACATACCTCATTCCATGGTAGGTGAAGACAGGCATCCAGGTCTCCTTTCCCCTGCCGGCGAAAGTGTAGGAATCCTTCTGGAGTCCGACATGTTCGACACCGGTTGAAGCCACGTCAATCTCGCGGGTCCTCGGGTCGATCTCCTCGGAGCCTATGGTCTGGAGCCTCACTCCGCGAGGAAGAGACGCGCTGAACACTACTTCCGACGTAAGGTTGGTTCCGAAATCATAGATCCAGACATTTCCTTCCTTTGAAGACCGCCACATTGCGGAGGCCTTTTGAGGAGCGAAAGCCCTCATCGGAGGTATCTCCTGCGCGGCCATCCTCACGGGAATGACACCTCCTGCCTCCACGGCATCGTTCCAGGAACTGTCATCGAAAGAAGCCTCGCACCAGCCGTCAATCTCGCGGGTGGCGTCATATTCATCACCCTGATAGACATTGGAGCTGACAAGCGGCCCGTCCGCCCATTTCCAGGATGTGTCCGTGCCGATGGTCTCGACCTTGCCGGAAGCATATTCAACGCGCATCTGACAGCGGAGGATAGGTCTGCCGTAGGTCATTCCCCCTCCCCAGACCTTGTCCTGGTTGTACCATCCCGCGCCCAGCATGACACCGATGCAGTTCTTGCCGCTCACGAGAAGAGAGGTCACGTCAAACGCGCTGTAAAGGGCTTTCTTGTCGTAGTCGGTCTGCGCCGGATCGAGAATCCTGTCAGGCTCGACCGCCCTGCCGTTGAGGTAGAGCTGCGAACAGCCCAGACCGCAGAGATAGACAACCGCCCTGCGGACCTTACCCTTGCCGATCAAGCAGGTTTTGCGGAAATATGGGAACGGCCCGTCCTCAGTCTTCCCTGTCGCGATCCAGTCAGCCTCCCAGGAGTTGTCTATCGACTTTGTGAAGCTGGCCGCCTTTGTCCACGGAGAGCCCTTGCCGGAGCCGTCCCAAATTCTTACCTTCCAGAAGTACCGCTTCCCTTCCTCAAGGGTCACTGTCGGAGGGATGGTAATGTCAAGCTGGTCATCGGAGACGACCTTCCCGGACTTCCACACGTCACCGCCGCAATTCGGAGTCGAACCGACCCAGAGCTCATAGGCAGTCTGACGGGCCGCCCTCACATCCGAACGGAGCTTCCAGCTGAAGCTGACATCGCTCACGGCGACAGGATCCACCATGTCGTTACAGCTCAGCGAAACAGGGAAGACAGTAGGCTTGGCCTGGGCGCAAAGACCCGCAAGCAGCAGCAAAGAGGCAAGAACTTTTTTCATGAATATTACTTATTCCAGATGAATCGGTAGTTGAAACGACGGTTCGGTGCGGTGTCGCCCTTCAGGCAAAGGGAGATAGGATCCACCAGTTCTCCGGTGTTGTCGGCCCATTTGAAGTCAAAGGTCATCGATTTTCCGGAGACACCAAGCAGGGCCTTCGGTACCGCAAGCTCCAACTTGTTGCCGCTGACAGCGAAGTTATACTCCCCTGCCTTGATCCATTTTCCGTCTGCATATTTGAGGACATTACCCTTACCGTCAGATGCTATATCCTTGTTAATCAATATGTCATAACCATACCAACCAGTCGAGGAATCACCGTCGGAATCAATCAGCAGCAACATCCAATCATGGTCGGTGCACGGAGTCAGAGCGTCAGTGGTCTCGGCATAAAAGAATATGTCCGACTTGCCGACCGCCACCTTGGAGGCCACAATGTCGTTTCTTCCCGAAGAGTCCTTGTAGTGAAGTCCGCCGTAACCCTTCGCGTCACGATGGAACACGTCGCCTTTGGTGTCGCGGTACACGACATCGATCCTGTCCCAATCAGCGAACGACCCGTCAACCGACATTTTATGAATATGCCTGTTCACCGGAATCGGGCGCGCTCCCTTGTAGCGGCGGATGTTCTGGGCCATCTGCATATAGTAATTGTCGGTGTAGCCACCTTTCATCGGCTGTATGGTCCTGTTGAACTCGGCGTTGTACTGGTCCACGAACATAAACGGATTCTTGCGGCCAAGCCAGCCGACCTCGCCGTTGTACTTCCCGGCGGTCCACTCGTTCCAGTCATTGAGGTAAAGGAACTGCGGATTAACAGCGAGTGCGTCTTCCCAGCGCTCCTGGAAGTATATTCCATAACCCTCCGGATGGGCGACCTTGCGGCCAAGCCACGGAACGTAGGCAGAATCCGGGAGATCATATTCATTGAGCTTCGGCTCGCCGTCGCGCCTTGACCAGGATTTCCCTACTCCCATCGGGACTTCGGTCATGGTGACAGGATGCTGGGCAGGGGTGACGGCCGCCTCCTCGATCTTACCGTCATGCTTGGAAGCCAGCTGCTCCGGAGTCATCGACTTGATCCGAGGGTCGGCCATGCTGTAGCCGAAACTCCAGTTGTCCTCCGTGCCGATGAAACGCTTGCCGGCCCACTCGTAGTAGCCCCACCACATGTTCCTCAGCGTGAAGAAGTTCTTGACATCATAGGAATAGTCATGCTTGCCGTCCTTGTAGGCGGAGTGGCCTCCGTTGGCGTCATGGACAGGATCCGCGTTGTAGAGAAGCAAAGGTTTTCCGTCCCAGAAGAACCACAGGTCAGGGTACTTGTTCTCCTTGTAGATCCGCTCGTAAAGTTGCTGGACGACCGTGATGACCTCTCCGTTGAACGCCCAGAAACAGAACTGAGGGGTGTTGTTGCCCTCCTCCCGCATCTTCTCCATCGTGGAGAAAAGCACCTCCCACTCGTCCCAGTAACGCACGGCGTTAGTGACATCCAACACAAGCACATCAACCCCCGCGTCGGAGAGCATCGACATATCCTTCCGGATAACCCATTCGTCCTGACTCAGGAAGTAGCCCATCTCGGGCTCCCCCCAGTGATAGGAGCCGTACTTCCAATTCGGATTGTCGGCCTGGAGACGGGCGTTCGGATCGGCGTTAAGAACCTTCGTGACATCAGCCCCGTAAGGTCCCGGTAACGTGGCAAGGTTCTGTGTGTGCCACGTGATGTAGAAGATGCCCACAACACGTCTCTGATCTGTCTTGACCGGCCCGACGGCATCATAGCCCGGCATGGTCCTTCCCAGCGCGTCGGTGGCCACCCAAGTGTCCTGATAAAGGTCAACGGCTGGTCTTTTGACAGTTATGTCCTGCGCTGAAAGCGCGCAGGACATAACCACAAAAGCTAGTATGAGTAAAAGAATGTTTTTTTTCATTTACACTTTGCAAGTTAGAAGATTGATTGGATTATTCACCATCCACGGCGGCACGCCAGTGCATAAGGCGGACAACGAGCGTGTTCCCTCCTTCGTTACCGATGTCGAAACGGACTCTGTCTCCTTCTTTTCCATCCCACCAACCGTTATTCCATGCACCAACCATGTTAATCTTGAATGTCTTCCATTCGTCTGTCTTTTTCAAGTTAAAGAATGTCTCCTTTCCACCAGCGGGACCAGTGCCTTTCTTACACCAGAAGAATTCACATGCAAGATCAGCACTTGCCTTATACTGGAATACAAGTACTGTTCCCGCCGCGGCCTTCTTAAGTGGAGCAAGACTGACAAATGGGTCTCCGCCTGTCGTCTTGAATGTATATTCCGAAGGATCGTCTGGATTAGTTGCCTCAAATGTCAAGCTATTTTGACCGTCAAGCGGTTTCATGTACTCAATCTCTGGATAGTAGGTAGGGTCATCATCCGGATCCGGCTGGAGCTCAAGCTCGGACTCCTTGGCGTAATGGGTGGCCGCGTCGGCATAGTAGGCGCAGAACTCGGTGATGCTCACGCGCTGCACGCCTGGGAAGGCGATAAGAATATATCTGGTATCTATCGGATTCTCCAATTTGTAAGCATGGTTATAGATGTGCTCAGGATTATATTCAAAAGTGCCAAGATTTTTAGCTTGTGACAAGTCTGCCACAGGCTCTTTTGAGTGGAAAACCATAAGAGCCGTAGGCTGGCTTTCACGATCCTTTGAATTACCTACCAGCTCAAACCAGTTGATCCGATGAACCCCACCAAGGTCAATGGCAACCCACACAATGTCATTATTCGATCCTGACCAAGCGGTTGAGACATTGTTATCCAAAAGATTTGCGGGAACATTGTTACCTTCCACCCCAGAGGCTCCGATCGCCGTCATTCTGGACTGAGGGATCTCTCCCCTTTCCGGGGTCACCTCGACAACCTTTGGCTCCGAAGTGTTCTTGCCGCTCTCGTCAGTGGCCGTGATCGTCACATTTGTCTTGTCCACAAACGGGAAGATCTCCACGCTGCCGTCCTCACTGCCCTTACGGGTCTCCGTAATGGTCTCACCCGCAAGGTTCTTGTAGGTGATGGTGACGGTCACCGGAACGTCATAGTCATTCTTCCAGCTGACCACGCCACCCTCTACGGTAGGTTTGGTCTCCACCGTACCGGTGATGTACTTGAAGGCCTTTGAGGCGTCCTCCGGAGTGCAGGAAACGGTCACAGCGTCGCCGTAGCGCTCGTCAGAGGTGTAAGGAGTGACAGTGAACTCGTAGGTGTTGGTGTCGGCGAAACCACCGATCCTCACTGCTGTGTGACCCTCTCCCTTGTCGGGATCCACGCTATAGACACTTACCTTCTGCTTCACTTCCTCTCCGGAAGCGTTGTTGTAAGTCACTGTCGCATAATAATAGTCGCTTGCCGATGGATTGTCCCATTTGAGGACAACCGCACCGATTCTCGGCTCCGCCGTCAGATTAGACAGGACGATGTCGCCATCCTTTGTCATTCCTGAATCCTCCTTGCAGGAAAGGAAGATGGCCGAGCAGGCGATCAATATCAAGTAGATGATTTTTTTCATATTCATCAATTTTTTTCAATTCAAAAATACAAACCTACTACCAACCAGGATTCTGCCAATCGTTTCCGGTCAGTTCGAGAATCTTGGACGCCTCGGAGAGTTCGAGCGGATAGAGAAGGTACTTGTCAGAGCATGTCATACGCTTGTCGAAGGAGAAGCGCTCGTAGGTGATGTTCTTGCCGGTTCCGGAAACCTTCACTCCAGACACTACCGCTGTGGAAGAGAGAGCCTTCCAACGGCGCAGGCTGAAATAACGGTCAGGCTCAAGGGCGAACTCGACCCTACGGTCGTTGCGGTACCTCTTCTCGAAGTCAGACACTGACAGACCGCTCGGGATTCCTGGCATGTTGACTCTCGCGCGTACTTTGTTGACGGCGTCGCGGGCGGACAGGTTCAGTCCGGACACGCTTACAACCTTGTCCGGTCCGACTGCCTGATAGGCAACCTCGGCGAAGTTGTAGTAAAGCTCGGCGAGACGCACCCCGCGCATGTAACCGTCAGAGTTTGAGTTTCTGTTGGATGCGTCATGGGCGAATTTGCGCATATAGTAGCCGGTGTGGGTGTACCTGATGCTTGTCGCATTCAGTCCGCAGTTGGCACCGGCGACAGTGGAGATCTCATCATTTCCTCTGCTGCTGCCATTGTAGAACACGGTAGCGTAGAAACGAGGATCCCTGTTCTCGTAAGGCTTGGACTCATCATAGCCAGACTCGGTGTTGATGATCGGCTTAAGGTGCTGCTCGTCGCTGTAGCCCGTGATGGCAGGCTTTCCGTTGGCCATCTCGTAGGCATCCACTAGCTCCTGCGTAGGGCAGGTGCCGGCGGTGGAGCTACCGCTGACAATCGGAAGACCGCACTCTTTCCAGACAGTCGTGCGCACGCCTCCGAAGATTGTCTCCTTGTCCTTGGCCCTGTAATCATCAGGGTTGTAGAGGAAGTAGGAAGCGTAGGCATTATAGCCGCCGCTGGCTGTTGTCCAGAGGCTGTAGTCATTGGCAAGAACCTTGGCGAGAGCGTCGGCGGCGATGTCAAGAGCCTGGTCAGCGGTGTAGCCGCCATCACTAAAGAGAGGGCTGATAACGTAGGTCGCGGTCTCGCATCTGATGGCCTGGGCAAGAGCCTTGGTCGCCATTCCCCACTGCTGGGTACGATAGACATAGGAATATGCATCCGAATCCTCCGTGGCGATCGCCGCGTCGCAGTCAGCGAAGATCTGAGCCGCGATCTCGGACACAGACGCCTTCTTGTCGGCGGTATAGTCATGGCTGGTGCCAAGATCGGAAGTGATCAGAGGAAGCTGACCGAACCTCTTCATGAGCTGAAGATAGTACCAAGCCCTGAGGGTAAGAGCCTGAGCCTTCCAGCCGGCCCTCTCCTCGTTTGTAATTTCAGCCGTGGCGCCGTCGATGTTGGCGATGAAGACATTGCATTTGCGCACACCCTGGAAGAACTGCCCCCAAGGATTGCCGTCAAGGTTGCTGGCGGCGAAGTTGCTTGAAGTGACATCGGAATTGTACCAGATGTCGAACCCGTGGCCGGCAGTGATGCTTTCGCTGTTCTGCGCGTCATCGGTGTACGCTCCGGCATGGACATACGGCGCCTTCAAGTAGTTGTAGCAAGCGTTGAGGTAGCCTCTGGTCCTGTTGCGATCCTGGAAAACCTCGGACATGTCAATGGTTCCGTTAGAGCGGAGATCCAAGCTGTCCTGGCAAGAGGACAGGGCCGCGGCGGCCACCATTGCAAGAATAATTATGCGGAATTTTTTCATAACATTCAGATTTAACATATGAACCATTTCCATTAGAATGTAAGGTTGATTCCAAGTCTGTACATCCTATAGACAGGGAAGTTGAGCACACTGCCCTCGACTGGAGTGTCGTTTGTCTTCATACCATCGATGGTGAAGAGATTCTGACCGCTCAGATAGACCTTGAAGGCACTTGCGTTAAGGAAATCGCAGACCTTCTTAGGCATCTTGTAGGAGATCTCGGCTGTCTTCAGGCGAAGGAATGACGCATCCTTCAGGAGGAAGTCGTTCGTTCTGTTGCTGGTCGTCGAGGTCGTGGAAAGAGCAGGGAAGCTGATTTCCTCGTCGTTGAGCCACTTCTCGGCAGTCCATGCAGACTTATGGCTTTCAGTGAATATTCCGTCGTAGGCAGACTGATTGGAGATCAGCTCGCCATAGTTCTTGTCGTAGTCACCGATTCCCTGGAACAGGAAGCTGACCTCGAAGTTCTTGACATTGAAACCTACATTGAAGGCAAAGTTGTACTTAGGAAGAGATCCATTGCCGATCGGTGCGAGATCCTTCTCGTCGATGACACCGTCATTGTTCAGATCCTTGTACTTGATGTCACCCAGACGAGGAGTGCCGAACGAGTACTTAGGACCGGCCTCGATCTCATCCTGGAAATTATACAGACCGCTGCCGTTGCTGTAGTCCGTAAGGTAGCCCCAAGACTGTCCGACAGGATAGCCCTCCGTGCGGTAGCGGTAGGCGTAGGACTCGTTGTAAGCGGTCTCTCCGACGAAGATGACCTTGTTCTTGCTATAGTCAAGATGACCGGCCACGAACAGGGCAAAGTCAGAGTTGAAACGCTTCTTGTAGCTTACGGAGAGTTCCCATCCCTTGTTCTCGTACTCACCCATGTTGGTGATAGGATAGGCTCCAAGAGGAATACCCTGGTAGAGAGGAACCTTGGCGGTTGAGCTGATCACACCGTTGGTCATCTTCTCCTTGAACACATCGAAGGAAACCTGGAGCTGGTTGGCGACACCGAGATCAATACCGATGTTGGCCTTGTGGATCTTCTCTGGCTCAAGGTTAGGGTTGCCATAGGCAGACTCGTTGGTGTAGTAGCCAAGATAAGGGATAAGGCCACCCGTGGTGCTGGTCACCTGATCCTTGTAGGCGTACCTGTCAAATCCTGTGGCGTCGTTACCGGTGATGGCGTAGGATCCGCGGATCTTCAGCAAAGACAACCACGGCATGCTCTCCCTGATGAAGCTCTCGTTGGAGGCTATCCATGCGGCGGAGACACCAGGTGTCCACACAAAGCGTGTCTTTCTCGGGAAATAGTCCGATCCGGAATAGCCGGTGGAAAGCTTGACAGCGTATCTCTTGTCGAAATCGTAAGCCAGCTCGGCTCCGGTGTAGACACGTCTGAAATCGTAGGTGGCGCTACCTGTGAAATTGTCAAATTCCTGATAGGTGGCGTAGGCGTTGGCATTCAGATGATGCTTGCCGAAATCCCTCTGCCATCCGGCCTCTCCTTTGTAAGAGAGGTATCCGTACAATGCCTCCCCTTTGGAATACTTAAGGTTATCATTGATTGTCGTACCGAACTTGGTGAATTCGAGATTGTTCCAATCATCGTTTCTGATGAATCTCGCATATTTCTGGGTAGTGGCCATGTTGGCGGTGATGTAGGACAGATAGCCCACGCTGCCACCAACCCAAAGACCAGGAGTCAGGAATGAAAGATCCAGCTTGATACCTGCCTGACCGTAGATGTTGGTGTTGGTCTCGTTGCTGTAGCCGCTACGGTTCAACATTCCGTAAGGAGAGGCGTTGATGTTGGTTGAAGTCGTGACTTCACCGCCCTGCTCCACAACATTTCCTTCCTCGTCATAGATTGTAGGAGTAACCGGTCCATAGATGTAGGAAGGCATCCTGGTGATCAGGTTGTAGATGTTTCCGTTGTTGTTTACCGCACCGCCCGGAGTGTGGGACTTCACGATAGATCCGGCAAGGTTGGCCCAAAGGCTGATGTACTTGCTGACCTTGACATCGACATTCGAGCGGAAATTCACTCTGTACTTCTCGTTGTCAGACTTGTAGTCCTTCTGATCGGTGTTCCAGAAACTGCCCTGACGCAGGACGTTGAAGTTGGAATAGAACCTCACGTTCTCGTTACCACCGGTAGCGTCCAGCGAGATTCTCTGCTGATTTGAGAAATCGCGGACAAGCATGTCGTACCAGTCTGTGTTAGGGTAGAGTTCGTCTCCTCCGTTCTTGAAGCCCTCAAGAGCCTCCTGCGGGAAATAATGGTACTCGCCGAGTCCGTCATTCGCGGCGGCCTGGTTTCTCAGACCGGCAAATGTGTAGGAGTCAAAACTGCGAATCTTGGATGTAGGTGTCTGGACTGTCTCGGAAATGTTGACTCCGACCTTGAGTTTGCCTGGAGTACCGCGCTTGGTGTTGATGACAATCAGACCGTCGGAGCCTTTCACACCATAGATGGCCTGTGATGCTCCGTCCTTGAGGATGGACACCGACTCAACCTCCTCAGGAGAGATTCGGTAGAGGATGTCATGGGCGAAAGAGTCATAGAGGATACCGTCGATGACCACACCGGCGACTCCGCCGTGGAAAGTGGAGAATCCACGAATGTACATATTCAGTGACTCATAGCCAGGCTCGAACGATGTCTCCATCGTGGTGAGTCCTGAGAACATTCCCGAGAATGATCCCTGAAGACGGGACATCAAGGATTTTCCGAGCTGCTCTCCGGATGCGGTTGAGACCGCGTCTGTCAGAAGTTCCCTGCTCTGCTTGCTCAGTCCGATGTTGACGGTCTCGGCAAGATTGTGGGCGTCATCCTCAAGGACGACATCCGCCTGTGAGGATGCCTTGACAGATGTCGGCTTGTAACCAAGGAGGGAGAACTCCAAATCCTCGGACTTGCCCACCTTGGCGGTGTACTGGCCATTCTTGTCAGTAATGTACAAGTCCTTATGATTAGCCGAGACAATCACGCCAGGCAACGGGTTGCCGTAAACATCCTTTACGGTACCGGCGACAGTGATGTCCTGCGCCTTGACTTGGATGGATGTTCCAAGCAGGATAAGCGCCGCTGCTGTGAATATATTCTTATTCAACATATTTAATGCTCTAATTAAGTGTTCTGTAAGATTTAACCATTACCAGCCCGGATTCTGCCAGTCTTCACCGGTGATGGCTCTCATGTTGTTGACCTCGGAAAGAGGAACCGGCATCTTAAGCCACTTGTTGGTGTAGCACTGACGCTCCTTGATTGTTGTACGTTCGTACTTGTAGGAACCGTCATTCATGTGGGTGATGTGAGCCGCGGTGACCCAACGGTCAGTGTCCGAGAGATCCTCGTCCGGCTTATGCCATCTGCGGACATCGAAGTAACGGTTTCCTTCAAGAGCCAGCTCAACCCTACGCTCGTTGTGGATCCTCTGGCGAAGCGCGTCTCCTGCAAGTCCGGCAGGAAGACCAGGCATTCCGACACGGGCGCGGACCTTGTTGACGTAAACTATAGCCTCGGGTTCGTGACCGGCTTCCATGGCCGCCTCGGCGAAATTGAGGTAGATCTCCGCAAGACGGTAATCCTTGTGGCGGGCACCTTGGATTCTCATCTCCACACCGCTGTTAGGGTGGAGGAATTTTCGCTGATAATAGCCTGTACGTGTGTTTGTTCGAATTTTTTCTCCAACTACTTTACGTCCCATCAATGGTTCCGCCTCATTCTCAATTGAACCATCCTCTTTCTGATAGGCATCCCATGTAGTTATTATTCTTGTCATGCTTCCTGTACCCTGACCCAAATTCTCAAAAGATGTTTTCTGAGCCGCAGTCGACCAGTTGCAGTATCTTTTGGAACCATTGTAATAGACAGTGGCATAGAACCTTGGATCCCTGTTTGCATAAGGATCGTTGTGGTTATACATAGTGTTGGAACTGTTATAGTTCGGTTTGAGGTGCTGCTCGTCAAGATAAGGCTTGCCCAGATCAAGGACAGTCTCTCCATTTACGGTCTCAAACGCATCTACAAGCTCCTGAGAAGGACAGGTTCCTGCCTTGTAACCAAGGATGGCACCAGGAGCGTCAACGTTGGCAAGATCCCAGTTACCGCCATCTCTCAACTGATAGATTGTCTCCTTGTCGGCAGGGTCTGCGGCATAGGCGCCGGAATTACAGAAATATTCATTGAACAACTGGGCATAGGTGTTAGGAAGGTAAGCTCTCTCGGCTCCCCAGACCGCAGTCTGGTTGACCTTGTTGTAAAGAGCGTAGCCGTTGCTCTCAAGAGCCTGGACAGCAGCCTTGTTCACTGTGTAAGCCTCTTCCCAATAGTTGTTGCCGTCGTTGTACAAAGGACTGGCGGCGAACACTGTCATCCTTGATTTGATCGCCCATGCGACAGCCTTTGTCATACGCAACGCCTCGCTGTCAGTGGTAATCCGCCAAGGAAGCTCATCACAGGCAAGGGCGGCGTCACAATCCTCGATGATGAACTGAACCACATCGTGGAACGAGCTGCGCTCAACCTTGGAGAAGTCCGCGTCAAGAGTGTAAGGCTCCTTGATGATAGGAAGGGAGCAACCGAACCACATCAGAAGTTCCGAGTAGTAGTAAGCCCTCAGAAGATGAGCCTCAGCTGTCCATCTGGAGCGGTCGCTTTCCTTGGTCACGTTTGCTGTTGGGATGTTCTGAAGGAACACGGAACAGTTACGTATCCTCTGGAAATAACGTGACCATGAGGCGCTCTGGTTTCCGCCATCGCCTGCATTATAACTTGCCGGATGGTCAGCGGCCGTGGCGTTCCCGTCATAGTATTTTCTGGACCCAGCCCAATCCACATCAAGATCGTCGGCGTCCCATGCGTCGTCACACCAATTCACTGGCCCTCTGTTCCAGAAAAACCACACGCATCCTTTGACGTTGATGCTGGAGTAGCAGGAGTTGAGATAGTACATCGTCTTGTCATTATCCTTGAAAACCTCCTCAAGCGAGATCTTTCCGGAAGGAGCCTGATCCAATGCGTCAGAGCAGGAGGACAAGGCCAGAGACAAAACACAAGCTGCAATAATATAGAATTTATTTTTCATATTCATCGTCAGTTTAGAAGTTAATATTAAGTCCAAGACTGACATTCTTGGTGATAGGATAACCATAAGAGTTATTCTGCTCAGGATCAAGATGGGTCACACGAAGATTATCCCATACGAACAGATTCTGCCCGCTGGCATAGATTCTAAGTGACTTAACACCTGCCTTTGAAAGGAATCTCGAAGGGAGAGTATATCCTAATTCTATGTTCTTTAGTCTCAGGAAAGAACGGTTCTGAATAAAGAAGTCGTTAGTTGTATGGCTGACTGTCTGACCGGTTGAAACAGCCGGATAAGTGATCTTCTCGCCATTCTTGTAACGCTCCTCTGTCCAACCATTTCTTGTCCAGTCAAAGAAAGTACCTTGCTTTGTGTATTCCA
>OJAW01001076.1_pt1 | contig 16846 bp, 17 predicted proteins | sample 1589151 | NCBI WGS metagenome assembly OJAW01 (sample SAMN03283290) | human gut metagenome | biome: human-associated habitat; material: feces | host: Homo sapiens | place: Peru | collected 2012
AAAAAATGAAAAAAGAAAACATACCGATTGATATAATAAGTAGAATAACTTCTTTATCTAAAGAAGAAATAGAAAAACTATAATAAGAATGATTTTGCTCTTAAAAAGTAATTAAAAAAACTGATATTTAGAAATATTTTTTAGTTATCAGTTTTTTATTATGTTATAAATATTTTTTAATCATTTACTTCAAGTTTTATAGAATTAATATTTTCATTCATTATACTTTCATAATTCTTATTATCTAATCTATCTTGTGAGCTTAAATTAGATAGGGAATTTAAACTTACAGTAGTAAATTTATATTTTTCTTTTAATGATTTAATTGTGTTATTTTCTTCTTCATTATCTTTTAAAAATACATAGCTTATACTTTTATTTTTCATTAAATCTTCAGCTTCTTTTAATACTTTAATTGCTTGCATCATATTAGCACCTAAACTAATTGAACCAACATAAATATTAGGATAATTCATAGCTATTTTAAATAAATCTTTTTTACTAGTTCTCTTACCCATATTAGCAAATTCTGCAACTTGTCCATAATGACTTGATTTAGATGATTGACCACCAGTATTAGAATAAACTTCAGTATCTAATACTAAAACTTTAACATTTTCATTGCTAGATAATACATGATCTAAACCACCAAAACCAATATCATAAGCCCAACCATCTCCACCAATAGTCCATACACTCTTTGGTGTTACATAATCAAGTAAATCATCAGGTATTATATTTTTTAAATAATCTTTTAATTCAAGCATTTTATTATAATCATTACCAAAATTAATAAATTTATCTAATAGTTCTTTTTCATTTTTTTCTTCTAATATTTTAGCTATTCTATTTCTAAAATACTTATAACTATTAAGTAAACCAAAACCATATTCAGCATTATCTTCAAATAAACTATTACCCCAAGAAACTTTATAAGGCGTATTCGGGCATGATGCTCCATAAATACTAGAACATCCAGTAGCATTAGCTATAACTAATTTTTTGCCAACGATTTGGGTTAATAATTTAATGTAAGGAGTTTCTCCGCATCCGGCACATGCTCCACTAAATTCAAATAAAGGTTCTCTAAGTTCAATATTTTTAATAGTTGTAAGTGGTAATTCTGGATTTTTATAATTATTAAATAAATCATCAGCCATATCTTGTTTACTTTGATCAAATTCACCAAAAGTAAAGCAATTCTTAGGACAATTTTTAACACATAATCCACAACCAGTACAATCAGCTTCTGAACATGAAACAATAAAATCATGAGTCTTATCAATACTTTCTTTAGCTTCATCTTTATATTTAGAATCTTTATCTAACAAAAAAGGTCTAACCACAGCATGAGGACACACTAATGCACAAAAACCACATTCAATACATTTTTCTTTATCCCATTTTGGTACATAATTACTCATCTTTCTCTTTTCTTCTTTAGTAGTACCACCAGGGAATATACCATCCTTAAACTCTAGTAATTCACTTACCTTTAATTCATTGCCTTTTCTCTTATTTATTGTATCAAAGATATTTTTATCTTCAGGCATCTTAAATCCATCTTCATTATTAAGTTTAATTTGAATTAAACTATCTTTAAATTCTTTAACACAATTAATATTTGAATTAACGATGTCTTCACCTTTAGTTTTAAATCTTGTTTTAATATCTTCTATTAAAATATCTTCATAATTTGCTACTTTTAATAAATTTAATATAGCAGCTTCCATAATTAAACTAATCTTACCTTTAATATTATTCTTAATTGCAAGATCTTCAGCATTTATTAAATAAACTTTAATATTTTTCTTCTTTAATTCTTTCTTAACATTATCAGGAATAAATCTATTAAATTCTACTTCTGTTCTCTTTGTATTTACTAATAAAGAACCACTAGTATTTAATCCTTCTATCATATTAAATTTATGAAAATACTCGTCTTTACTTACCACAACAAGTTCAGGATTAGTTACATAATAAGGAGCTTTAATTTCTTTATCATCTAGTCTTAAATGAGAAATTGTTACGCCACCACTCTTCTTAGAATCATACTCAAAATATCCTTGTACATACTTATCTTTTCCTAATACTTTAAGTATATCTTTACTAGCACTAACCATTCCATCAGAACCATACCCATATATTTTAAATTCTCTAAAATGACAAGGAATACTTATTGGATAATGCTTTAAAGAAGTATTTGTAACATCGTCTTCAATTCCAACGGTAAAATTATTTCTTGGTTCTTTTTCTAACATTTTAAATACATCAAACATATCATTAGGAGTTGTATTTTTACTAGATAAACCATATCTTCCACCTAAAACATTGATTGATGTACTTGTTAATGCTGCACAAACATCTAAGTATAAAGGCTCTCCAACGCTTCCTTGTTCTTTAGTTCTATCTAATACAGCCACTGATTTAACACTTTTTGGTAATGCTTTCAGAAGATATTCTTGACTAAATGGTCTATATAAATGAACTTCAACTAAGCCATAATTTTTATTATTTAAACTGTCTAATAAAGTTTTAATTGTATCACAAACAGAACCCATTGCTATAATTACATATTTAGCTTTAGAACTACCATAGTAATTAAATGGTTTATAGTCTGTACCTATTTCTTTATTTAGTTTTTCCATATAGCTATTAACTATATCAGGAACATTTTGATAATCTTTATTTCTTGCTTCCATTGATTGAAAATAAATATCTTCATTTTGAGCAGTTCCTTTAGTAATTGCTTTACCAGAATTTAAAGCCCTACTTCTAAATTCTTTTATTTTGTCATAATTAACTAATTTTTCTACTACTAATTTATCAATTTCTTTAATTGTATTATATTCATGACTGGTTCTAAAACCATCAAAAAAATGTAAAAAAGGTAAACTACTTTCTATCGCTGATAAATGGGCAATAAGTGCTAAATTATGAGCATCTTGAACATTAGTAGATGCAAGCATACAAAAACCAGTACTTCTAGTAGCATATATATCTTGATGATCACCAAAAATACTTAAAGCTTGAGTTGCTAAACTTCTAGCAGCTACATGAATGACAGCTGGTAACATTTCTCCTGCTATTTTATACATGTTTGGTATCATTAATAGTAAACCTTGACTAGCTGTAAATGTACTAGCAAGCATTCCAGCATTTAATGCTCCATGTAATGCACCTGCTGCTCCTGCTTCACTTTGCATTTCTACCACATTTACTGTATCATTAAATATATTTTTTACACCTTTTCCACCTAAGTTATCAATTTGACTTGCCATCGGGCTTGATGGTGTTATTGGATAAATAAAACTAATATCACTTAAATTATAAGCCATATTAGCACATGTATTACATCCATCAATTACTTTCATATTTTCACATTCTTTCTATAATAATTATAGTATAAATAATGCTTAAAAACAAATAAAAGCAATACTACTTTATATTCTCATATAAAATAGTATTGCTATTTTCATATTCTAATAATTTAATTTTATTATTTTTCTTTAAATCTTTTTTTATATTGTCCTTAATTGGAGAATTTCCTACTACAATATATTTTTTCTTATTTAAATTATAATTTGTTTTACCTTTATAATATGAATAATTCCCACTTATAAATATATGATTATCATCTAATATTTCAAAAGTATTAATAATTTTAGCATTAACATTTATTATTTTTTTAAATAAATTTTTTCTTAAATAATTTTCACTTGGTGAACTATCTTCAAAATTTAATATTACAATCTTAGTTTTAAAAATACTGTTAACAACTTTATATTTATTAACAATATCATTTAATATATGTACTAATTTTAAATAATCATATATTCTATTTTTTACAATAATATTTGAATTTATTGAAACACTAATTAATTCTTTAGTTTTCTTATTATATATATTTATATAATCATCTGTTAATTCAAATATAAAAGTATTAATCATTATGATAATTCTTCTATTTTCATATTATAGAATGTATCAGGATTTATGTATTCTCCACCTTTAATAACTTCAAATAAAAGCATATTTTCAGAAGATGATTCTAATTTATTTATACCACTTGTTCCAATTACATCACCTTGTTTAATTAAATCTCCAGTTATAACATGTACTTCATTTAAACATTGATAAACTGTTGTTAAGTTATTTGAATGTTTTACAGTAACAATATTACCCATAATTTCATCAGCTACAACTGATTCAACAGTTCCATCTAATACAGAAACTACATCAAAACTTTCTTTGTTACTATAAAGTATTCCTGTATTTGGCATATATGTATTTTGATAAAATAATAAAGATTCTTCTTGAACATTACTTTCGGCATCTTTATCATAATACTTTTTTAATACATTTACATCTTCACTATTAAATGGTTTTATAATTTTATCATCTTTATATTTTACTACTGGTACTGGATCTTCAAATATTCCATGATATACATAAGACAAATTGTCTTCTGTATAAAAAGAACCTTTCAAAGTTTTGCCAAGTAAAACCATACTTGAAACAATTGCTCCTATTGAAATTACATAAATACAAGCTACTACCCAACCTTTTAATCTATATTTTGGTTTCATCTTACACCTCTCTAGTAAAAGTTTGGATAGTTTTATTTAAATTATACCTGTATTTTTAAAATATCAATATTTTGATAATAATATTCAAGAATTTCTTTATAATTATAACCCTTTTTTGCCATGGCATTAGCTCCGTATTGACTCATACCAACCCCATGTCCATAACCATTAGTTTCAATCACAACATTATTATTATTTATTTCAATATTAAAATCAGTTGATCTTAAATTTAGTTTTTTTCTAAAATCAATTCCGCTATATTTATTATTATTAATCATAATATAATCTACATGATTAGTATTATTTCTTTTTATTTCACCTATGTTTACTGTACGTACATTTAATTTATTTTTAAATTCATCTAAAGTTAAAGTTATTTTATATTTAGTATCTCTTCCTTCATCAGATTTTACACTTTCAAATAGTTCTTGTTTAAAAACAGTTTGAGAATTTTCAGTATACCCATTACTCATAGCAAAATAATATGTCCTTAATATTTTATTATCTCTTTTTATTACTTCATTTTTTGTTTCCTTAATTGCTTTTTGCATTTTAGATAAATATTCATTATATTTATCATTCCACTTATTACTTAGTTCATATAAATCTTGATAAGCTTGAGCTCCACTTGTAGTATTAAGAATTCTATCATTGCTTTGACTTAAAATAAAACTTCTAGAAGCAACTACTTGCGCTTTTAACGCTTCAATATTAAACAAAGCAGGCATTTCTGCGGACACAACTCCTAACAAGTAATCATCTAAATCTAAATAAATATCTTTATCCTTTAAATAAATAATTTTATTGGTCTTATAATTTACATCTAAACCATATCGTTCTTCATTATTAAAAAAAGTAGTTTTATTAAAACTACTTATATATATTGGCATTAAAAATAATATTAATAATACAATTTTTTTGATATTATCACCCTCTATAAAATGGCACTAACATTTAAAAATTCAATTATAAAACTTCCAAATAAATATCCCATAATACAGCTTATGACTAAAACAAATAATCTTGCTTCCCAAACATGATTTTTTTTAAAAAAATTATTAAAATTTATTCCAGAAATAATAAAAACTGATAATAATACTGATAAAAAATAAACTATAGTTTTATACATTAATTATTTTCCATTTCATAATCACTAATTTGATTATTTCTTCTTACATGTCTTTCTTCATTCTTAAAATCAGTTGTTAAAAATAAATCTATCATTTTAATTAAATCATTAACTTTATTTGAATTAACACCTAAAGCAATCATATTAGCATTATTATGTTGTCTAGCTAAAATAGCATCATTCTTACTAGTAACATGAGCACATCTTATTCCTTTTACTTTATTAGCAGCAATACTCATTCCAATTCCAGTTCCACATAATAAAATACCAAATTCGCATTCTTTATCTACTACTTTTTTAGCAGCTGCAAATGCATATAATGGATAATCATCAATTGCACTATTATGCTCACTTACATCTACTACTTCTATATTTCTATTATTTAAAAATCTAATTATTTCTTTTTTAATATTAGTACCATTATGGTCTGTTCCAATTACAACTTTCATCTTAATCACCATGTATTATTCTATCACAAAATAAAAAAAATAACTAAGAATTTCTTAGTTATTATTGTCTAAATTATATTTTTTGATAAATTGATCAACCTTACCAGCTTTTTGTGTTTTTACCTTTTTACCAGTATATGCTGGACTACAACTGCTGCAAACTTCTACAAAATGACTACTTTTATTTGACATAGTAGTAAAAGTATTTCCACAAGCACAAGTAATAACACATTCTTGTTGAGTTGGATGTATTCCTTTTTTCATTTAATATTCTCCTTCCGCCATAGTTCATAAATCGAACCATAGAAATTCGTTACTTCGATATTATAACATATAATTTTTAAATTTCAACATTATTCTTCAATTATTTTAATACTTGCACCAACCGCAGATAGTTTTTCCACAATATTTTCATATCCTCTTAATATATGTTCAATATTAGAAATTTCTGTTACTCCATCGGCAATCATTCCCGCAAGCATCATAGCCGCACCAGCTCTTAAATCGGTTGCTTCAACTTTTTCACCTTTTAAATTTGTTTTTCCATGAATAATGGCAATCTTATTATCTAAATCAATTTTAGCTCCCATTTGATTCAAGTATTTAATATGTCTCATTCTATTTTCATAAATAGTTTCTTCAAAAATAGAATCACCATCACATTGAGTAAGTAAAGTACTCATAGGTTGTCCTAAATCAGTTGGAAATCCTGGATAAACAAGCGTTTTAACATTTACCGGATTTAAATGTTCAACTTTATTAACAGTAATTGAAGTACCATTAATTTGAAAATCACTACCTGCTTCTTTTAATTTAGTTAAAACTGCATCTAAATGTTCTCTAATAATACCATCAATTTTTAAATTTTCACCTAATAAAGATCCTATCATTATATAGGTTCCAGCTTCAATACGATCTGGAATTACCTCAACTATTCCATCACCAAGCGTAGTAACACCATCAATTGTTATTTCACTAGTACCTGCTCCATAAATCTTAGCTCCCATAGTTGTTAAAAATGATGCAATATTAACAATTTCTGGTTCTTTGGCTGCATTATAAATATGAGTTGTTCCCTTTGCTTTAACAGCAGCAAACATTATATTTAAAGTAGCCCCTACACTAGCAATATCTAAAAAGATATCAGTACCAACTAATTTTTTAGCTTGAATAATATAATTATTACCATCAACTATATCTACCTTAGCACCCAATTTTTTAAATCCATTAACATGAAAATTTATTGGTCTTGCACCAATTGTACAACCACCTGGATAAGAAATTTCTGCATAACCATACTTAGCTAACAACACACCCATAAAATAATAAGAAGCACGCATTTTAGACGCATATTCTTCAGTAATTTTACCATTATGAGAATGACTATTATCAATAGTTAAAACATCATCTTCAAATTTAATATCAGAACCTAATATTTTCATCATTTCAATTAATAATTTTACATCACTAATATTAGGAACATTATATATAGTACACTTGCCATCAGTTAACATAGCGGCTGGTATAAGTGCAACAACACTATTCTTAGCACCACTTATTTTAATACTACCACTTAACTTCTTATTCCCCTCAATTATAAGTTTTTTCATACGTTACCTTTTTAAAGATACCTTTCCATTTTTAATATATATTGAAAAAAAAGTTAAGTCAACTTAATCAATAAATAATTGACATAAATTGACAGTTGCAGTAATAAAAAGCAATATCATCCCAACATACTTAGTTTTGTTTTTTAAAATCTTTAAAGAATACTTCCCAAGCACTAATCCAATATAAGTAATACAAAAAGCACATAAGGAAAATACAATTGATGCTAATATATAATGTTCAGTTAATCCTTTAAGTCCAATTCCTACTGAAAAACTATCAATACTAACACTAAAAGCAAATAAAAAAATGTTAATAAAGGATTCAATATTCACATTCTTACTAGATTTATCAAAATACATAACTATTATTAAATAATAAAGTATTACAGATATAATAAATTTGGGATTTATATTTATAAAATTATATACTTGATTTCCCAACATAAGTCCTAATTGAGGCATTATAAAATGCATTAAGCCAACTAAAGTAATAATTAAACCAATACTTTTTTTAGATATATTATTAGTACCTATAGATAAAGCAATTGAAAACGCATCCATTGATAGTGCAATTCCAATAAAAAAAATACTTAACATTGGACCACCTAGTTAAGTATATTAATTAAATACTTTAATTATTCTAGCAACATATAATTGATAATCAACATCTGCTGTTGTTTCATTTTCATCTAATAAACATAATGGTGGAAATAAAACACACCACCAATTAGAACCTTTTCCATCTCCTAAAGTTATTACTAAAGATTTATACATACCTTCTTCATATACAACTCCTTTATATAACTTTCTTGGAAAATAATTTATACCGTAATCTATTTTATAGTTGTTAGAATTCAAATATTGATTAATATGTTTGCCAATTTTTTCTAAATTATTAACCAATAATTTATCCGCTTCTTCACTACTTTTAGCATCACTTACTATATCATAAACATAATCTTCTATATAACTTTTTAACTCTTGTTTAGTTTTTAAATCAACTTCATTCATACTATTACTTACTATTCTAAATCTAATAGAATCTTTAGGAATAAATACTTCTTCTTTATTATTATAATTTATGCTTAATAAAAATAATATTACTCCTATAATAACTAGTATTTTTTTCAATAAAAAACACTACCTTTCTAAAACATAATGGGTAGTGTTTTAATTATTTATTCATTTACTATATATAAATAAATACCTATCTTTACCAGATAAATCTTTTTCTATTATAATTTTATCAGCTTTAAAATATTTTTTAGCCAGTTCTTTTAAATCTTTACCATGATCTTCGTCAATTTCAAAAGCAATTAAATGATTCTTATTTACTGCTTTTAAAGCTATTTTAAGAACTTCTTCATAATACATAAGAGGATTATCCTTTTTAACAAATATAGCCTCTCTAGGTTCATATTTAATGTGAGGACTAACATCACTATCTTCTTCTATATATGGAGGATTACTAATAATAACATCATAATCATTAACTAAATTATATTTAAATAAATCTTTACAAATAAAGTTAATCTTTACCTTATTAAATTTAGCATTCTTTCTGGCTATATTTAAAGCTTTTCTACTTTTATCTATTGCAGTTATCTCTAATGTTGGAATTTCACATTTTAAAGCAATACTAATACAACCTGAACCTGTTCCAACATCTAATACCGAAGCTTTTTCTAATTTTAATTTATTAATTAAATCAATAGTTTTTTCTACTAAAGTTTCTGTTTCAAATCTAGGAATTAAAACATCTTCATTTACTTTAATAGTATAACCATAAAAATCTACATTTCCAATTAAATATTGAATAGGATAGTTATTATTTATTTTATTAACAATTGGTTCTAAATTACGATATTTTTTTTGTAATAATTGCCAATCAGATAAATTTATATTACTAGGTCTTTTCATGATTCTTCCATTTTTCTTCTTTGATCTTCTGTAATTAAAGCTTCTATAATAGGATCAAGATTACCTTCCATTACTCTATCTAATTCCATAATACTAAAATTAATACGATGGTCAGTAACTCTATTTTGTGGATAGTTATATGTTCTAATTTTCTCAGATCTATCACCTGTACCAATCATACTCTTTCTAACACTTCCAGTTTCCGCATCTTGTTTTTGTTGAGCTTGATCATAAATCTTAGATTTTAAAACTACCATAGCACGTTCTTTATTTTTAATTTGACTTCTTTCATTTTGACATGTTACTACAATACCAGTTGGAATATGAGTAAGTCTTACAGCTGAATCAGTTGTATTAACTCCTTGTCCACCTTTTCCACTACTTCTATATACATCTACTCTAATATCTTCAGGTCTAATATCAATATCTACATCTTCAACCTCTGGCATAACAAGTACAGTTGCTGTAGATGTATGAATTCTTCCTTGAGTTTCAGTTTCCGGAACTCTTTGAACTCTATGAACACCACTTTCAAATTTTAATTTAGAATAAACATTATCACCTTTAATAGCAAATTCAATAGTAGAAAAACCTCCTGCTTCTCCTTCAATTACATGAGAAACATCAATTTTCCAACCTACTTTTTCAGCATATTTAGAATACATTCTAAATAAATCACCAGCAAAAATATTAGCTTCATCTCCACCAGCTGCACCACGAATTTCCATGATTATATCTTTACCATCATTTTCATCCTTAGGTAAAAGTAAAACTTTAATATGTTCAACTAAAGCGTCTAAAGCAGCATGTTTTTCATCTAATTCCATCATAACCATATCATGCATTTCTGGATCATTTACTAAAGTCTTTAATTCACTTATTTCTTCATTTAAAGCTTTATATTCACCATATTTAATTACAGCTTCCTCAATAGAACCTTTCTCCTTAGAAAGTTTCTTTTGTTTACTAAAGTCACTTAATATTTCTGGTTTTAATAATTCTTCATTTATTTCATTATATCTTTTTTCTAATAATTCTAATCTTTCTATCATATATATCACCTTTCTTTATTTAAAATAATTATAAAAGAAAGTTAATCTACATCATATCACTATCTAATTCATCTGAATCATCAATAATAACTAAATCTTGTAAGTCATTATCAGTATCGTCATCAGGATTAGCATCCTCATCATAATTATCTTCTTCTTCAATATCGTTGATATCATCTTGATCTTCAGGTTGAATATCAAAATCTTCATCATCATCATCTATAATAACTTTAGCACTATGATTTATCTTTAAATCACAATAACCATTATCTAACATAATAAATCTTTTATCAGTAACCATTAATTCAAAGAATTCACCAATATTATTTTCATAAACTGATTCAGGTAAATCTAATAATTTAACAACTTCTTTGAATAAATCTTGTATTTTTGCTTTTTTATTAGTTTCTTTCAATATAAGATAAGCAACATCATCATAAGACAAAGTATCTTTTTGCTCATCAGTTAATTTTAATTTCATATATTGTCCTCCTAATTACCATAATATGTCACGCTATAAAATATGACATCGGCTCATTAAACATACATAATTTTATCATATTCTTTTTCATTGTCAACAAAAAAAATATACTTTAATTAGAAAGTGATTTCTAGTACATTACTTATGACTTCTTCACTCTCTATATTATAGTATATTTTATGACTATCATTCCCTATTTCTTTTTTTACATTAGATAAATTTAAATCTAAACTATGTCCTTCTTTTTTTAACGTAATTATAGCTAAAGAACATTTAAAATCTAACTCAAATTTAAAATCATCATTTTCTCTAATTAAAATAAATTTATCTGGATCATAAACAATATTTTCAAACACTAAAAGATTATTATCTTGTATATCTCCATCATGTTCTAAAACTAAGTTATCATTTTTATATAATTTTATTTTTGCCATTTACATCACTTTTTTAATTCTAGCATAAAAACAATTATAAAATCCATAATATAACTGGTGAATTATGAAAAAAATTAAATTAATATATAAATTTACTTTATTTTGTACAATTACTTTTATGACCATATTAACAACTTTATATATATATGCCTACTTATCACCTAAGATAACTCTTAATTCTGCAAACGCTATTTATTTATATGACAATAAAGATGAATTAATATTTCAAACAAGTAATAATAATAGTTGGGTTAATATAAAAGACATTTCTCAAAATTTAATAAATGCAACAATCAGTACTGAAGATAAAAATTTCTATAACCATCAAGGCTTTGACTATTTAAGAATTGCTAAAGCCATGTATATTAATATTAAAAATAAAACTATTATGCAAGGTGCATCAACTATTTCTCAACAATATGTTAAAAATTTATATTTAGATTTTAATCAAACTTGGAAAAGAAAAATTGAAGAAGCTTTCTTAACCTTAAAACTTGAAGTTCATTATTCTAAAGATGATATTTTAGAAGGATACTTAAATACTATTAATTATGGCCAAGGAAACTATGGTATTGAAAATGCTAGTAATTTTTATTTTAACAAAAAAGCCAGTGAACTTAACTTAGAAGAAGCCATCATTTTAGCAGGTATTCCTAAAAGTCCCGAAAATTACAATCCTATTAGTAATTATGATAATTCGATTAAAAGAGCTAAAATAGTAGCTAAATCAATGCTAGATAATGATTATATAACCAAAGATGAGTATGATTTATTATTTAAAAATAAAATAGAAATATATGGTAAAAGAAAAAGTAATAATATGCAAACTCTAATGTATTATCATGATGCTGTTATTAATGAACTTAATAATTTAAATGAAATTCCTAAATCACTAATAAAATCTGGTGGTTTAAAAATATATACAGAATTAGATACTAGTGTTCAAAAAAGCATGGATGAATCTATTATTAAAAATGCAACAGATAAAAACGTGCAATTATCAAGCATTGTTGTTGATCCTAAAACTGGAGGAATAATGGCTTTAACTGGTGGAGTCGATTATTCAAAGAGTCAATATAACCGTGCAATTGCTGCTAAAAGACAAGTTGGTTCAACTATAAAACCATTTCTTTACTATGCTGCTCTTGAAAACAATATGACAGAGGCATCAACTTTCTTAAGTGAAAAAACTAGTTTTGTTTTTGCTAATAATCAAACCTATTCTCCTAAAAATCACTCAAATAAATATGGAAATAAAGAAATAACAATGGCGGCAGCTCTAGCTTATTCCGATAATGTTTATGCCGTTAAAACTCATCTATTTCTAGGTGAAGAACAATTAGTAAATACTTTAAAAATTGCTGGATTAAAAGCTAATTTAAAGCCAATTCCTTCTTTAGCGCTTGGTGCACAAGAGATCAATATGTTAGATTATGCTCAAAGTTATTCCACATTAGCTAATTATGGAAATAAAACTGATGTTCATTTAATAAAAAAAGTTGAAGATTTTAATGGACATACTTTGTATAAATATAAGGAAGAAACTGAACAAGTTCTAAATAAAGATTCAGTATATATTATAAATGAAATGTTAACTAACACATATAACCCTAATTTTATAGATTATCTATCTCCTACTGTCTTATATTTAAATAGTAAGATTAGTCGTAAATATGCCTTAAAAAGTGGTACTACCGAAAGTGATTATTGGATTGTTGGATATAATCCTGATATTTTAATGATGGTCTGGGCTGGTAATGACATGAATAAAAATGTAGATTCTAGTTACTCTAAAAAAATCAAAAATATATGGGTTGATACTATTGAAACATATGAAAAAGATAAACCAGAATCTTGGTACGAAATTCCTGAAAATATTGTTGGAGTACCTTTGAATGCTATTACAGGAAATAAATCTTCAAATGAAAAAAATGTCATTTTCTACTTTAAAAAAGGTTCAGAACCCCAATAAAAAAAGCAAGTATTAAACTTACTTATCAACTTTAATTATCATTTGATATAAATCTTCAAAATCAAAATCTTCCATGCTTATTTTAAAGCCTGCTTTTTCTGCTTCTTCTTGTAAATCATGATATGCTTTCTTTAATGAACTCATATCTCCAGATTTTATTCTAGGACCAACATCTTCTAAAACTTGATTATCAGATGATACACTTGATTCATTAACATTATCTAAATTTACAATATCTGTATCTTTATTTGCATCATCAATTAAATCATAAGCACTATGAACATCATTAAATACATCATCATCAAAAGTTTGCATATTCGTTGGTTCATCATCAAGTGAAGGCGCTGAATTATTGAAACTTTGTAAGAAATTTAAAATATTACTCATAGGTTCTTCTTGTTGTGGTTCTTTATCTAGTTTTTCTAAAGTCTCTGATGGCATTGAAGCATCTGGTTCAGTATCAAATATATTATTTGAATTATCTAAAGTATTATCATCACCTAAAACATCCAAACTTTCAATTTGAGTCGAAGGAGTTGGTTCTGGAATTGGTTCAGCTTCCGGTTCTGAAGATAAAGGCTGTTCTAAATTACTAGGTACTTCCTCTGCATAAGTGCTAGGTGAAGATAATTCTTTTTTTATTATTTCATCTAACTGTCTAACTGTTAATCTTTCAGTTATTATACGATTTAATAATTCGTTTTGTTTATTTTTATCACTTATTTGTAATAAACTTCTTGCATGACGCTCACTTATTTTTTCTTTTAATAAGGCATCTTGAACTTCATCACTTAAATTTAACAATCTTAAACGATTAGCAACTGTTGATTGAGATAATCCCAATAATTTTGCTAATTGTTCTTGAGTTAAATTATCTTTATCTATTTTTCTCTTATATGAAAGTGCTTCTTCTATTGAACTTAAATTTTTACGTTGGATATTTTCAACAAGAGCAATTTCAGCGCTCTTAGCATCAGACAAATTAGTTACAATAACAGGAACAGTTGATAACCCAGCCAAAGTAGCTGCTTTATATCTTCTTTCACCAGCTATAATTTCATATTTATCAGCAAGTTGTCTTACAATCAAAGGTTGAATAATACCATGTTGTTTAATAGACTCAGCTAATTCATTTAAGGCTTTTTCGTCAAAAGAAAGGCGTGGTTGAAATCTATTTGGTATAATTAAATCAATATTTATATTTTGAACTTGTGACCCCATATTAAAAACACCCTTCCTATTCTAATATAATAATACATTATTTTAAAACTTATTTCAATGGTCTTTTAATTATTTTGTCATACATTCTCGGAAACTCTTTAGGGGTTTCTTTTATTTTTTTAATCTTTATAATACTTCTTGAATCTTCAGAAACCGGTAATTTAAAATCAAATTTAGATTCAATTGTACCACCCAATTTAGTAATAGCATTAAATGCATTTTGATATTCCTCTGCAAAATCACCTTTCATGGCTAAAAAATATCCAGAATTTTTAACAAAAGGAATACATAATTCAGATAATACTGAAAGATTAGCAACAGCTCTCGCCACAACTACATCATATTTTATATTTTCTTTAAAGAAAGATTCTGCTCTATCATTAACAATTGTTACATTATTAAGATTTAATTCAGAAACAATATATTTTTGAAAATCAGATTTTTTATGGTTACTATCTAGAAGTGTTAATTTTAAATTTGGAAAAGCTATTGCTAAAACTAAACCTGGAAATCCACCTCCAGATCCTACATCTAAAACTGAATATTCATGATTAAAATCAAAAACTTTTACTAATGTTAAAGAATCATAGAAATGTTTTAAATAAACCCCAGATTCCTCTCTAATTGCTGTAATATTAGTATGAGTATTATATTCTAATAATAATTTACAATATAACTCAAATTGTTGTTTTTGCTCATCATTTAATACAATATTTAATTCATTTATTAAATTAAAAAATTCTTCTTTAGTCATTTTGATTATATTCCTTTTTTAAATATATAGCTAATATTGATATATCAACAGGATTAACACCACTTATTCTTGAAGCTTGAGCTAAAGTTAATGGTTTTACAAGTTTTAATTTTTGTTTTGCTTCAGAAGCTAAATTTTTTACATTATCATAATCTATATCTTGAGGAATTTGTTTTTCTTCTAATTTTAATAACTTTTGTACCTCAAGTTCTTCTTTCTTTATATATCCTTCATACTTTACAGCAAATTCCACTTGTTCATAAACTAAAGGAGAATATTCTTTATTAAGCATATTATTATCAATTAAATCTTGTAATTTAATTTCTGGTCTTCTAAGTAATTCATATAAAGTTACTCCATTTTTAAGTTCTATAGAATAATTATTTTTTAAATTATCAGGCAAACTATTTTGAGTAACTCTTATACTCTTTAAATAATCACTTAATTCATTTATATCAGCTATTTTTTTATCTAATACTTCAATTTGTTCTTTACTTATTGTACCTGCTTCATATCCATATCTTCTTAATCTTAAATCAGCATTATCATGACGTAAAAGTAATCTATATTCTGCTCGAGAAGTTAATAATCTATAAGGTTCTTTTGTACCCTTTGTAACTAAATCATCAATTAAAACCCCAATATAAGATTCATTTCTTTTTAAAATTAAAGGATTTTTACCTTGAATCTTTAATCCAGCATTAATTCCAGCTATTAATCCTTGACCAGCAGCTTCTTCATAACCAGAAGTACCATTAATTTGTCCGGCAGTAAATAAATTGTTAATTACTTTAGTTTCCAAAGATGGTTTTAATTGTAATGGATTTATAGCATCGTATTCTATTGCATAAGCATATTTTTTTATAATTGCATGTTCTAATCCATGTAAACTATGAACCATTAATTCTTGAACATCATAAGGCATACTAGTTGAAAATCCCTGTAAATATATATCATCATAATATAAACTTTCTGGTTCTAAAAATAATTGATGTCTTTCTTTATCAGCAAATCTAACAACTTTATCTTCAATTGAAGGACAATATCTTGGACCTATTCCTTCAGCATACCCACCATACATAGCAGATTTTGAAAGATTATCCCTTATAATTTGATGAGTTTTTTCATTAGTATAAACAATATAACATTTTTCTTGTTTATCTTTATCATAATAAGGAGGATTATCAAAACTAAAAGTCCAATAACAATCATCACCACACTCTTCACTAAGCTTA
>OJAW01001077.1_pt1 | contig 16837 bp, 17 predicted proteins | sample 1589151 | NCBI WGS metagenome assembly OJAW01 (sample SAMN03283290) | human gut metagenome | biome: human-associated habitat; material: feces | host: Homo sapiens | place: Peru | collected 2012
TCTTTATGATAATAATTATTTTTTACAATATCACTTTTTTCAATTATTTTCGTTTTTAGAACCAGTTAAACTAATTCCCACAGGTAATATAATTAATCATATATATCAATCCTTGCATACATGTATTATAGTATAGATTATTATTTTTCACAATAGTGTATATTAATTTTATTTTTACATCATAATAATACCTAGGTGATATTCCTTGAAAATAATAAAAATCACATTAAAAAGCATGATATTTTTGTTTATATCCTTTGTTGTTATATTAATTGGGTTATATACCTATGCTTATTTAAGTCCGAAGCTTGATTTAAAGAAAAGTGGTAGTTTATATATATATGATAATAAAGATGAGTTGTTATATCAAGGTTCTAGAAATAATGAATGGGCTAATTTAAGTGATATAAGTCCTTATTTAGTGGATGCTGTTATAAGTGTTGAAGACAAAAATTTTTATGATCATCATGGTTTTGATTATTTAAGAATTGCAAAAGCAATGGCTACGAATATAAGAAGAAATAAAATAGTTCAAGGAGCATCAACAATATCACAACAATATATTAAGAATCTTTATCTAGATTTTGATAAGACTTGGAAAAGAAAGATTGAAGAAGCTTTTTTAACCCTTGAACTGGAAGTACATTATGATAAAGATGATATACTTGAGGGTTATTTAAATACAATAAATTATGGTCAAGGTAATATGGGTATTGTTAATGCTGCAAGTTATTATTTTAATAAAAAACCTAATGAACTTACTTTAGAGGAAGCTATTATGCTTGCAGGTATTCCTAAAAATCCATCTGGTTATAATCCTGTTAATAATTATGAAGCATCAGTAAATAGAGCAAAAGTTGTTGCAAAAGCTATGCTTAATAACAAATATATAGATGAGGCAACTTATAATAATTTATATAAAGAAAAAATAGAGATATATGGACAAAATAAAACTAATAATTTACAAATGGTTATGTATTATCAAGAAGCTGTATTAAAAGAACTTAATAATATAAAAGAAATACCTACCTCTTTGATTAATTCTGGTGGTTTAAAAATATATACTAATTTAGATATGGAAATGCAAAAGAATATGGAAGATGCGATATTATCTAAAAAAAGTGATGATGAAGTACAGGTTGCTAGTGTTGTTGTTAATCCTGATACTGGTGAGGTTAGAGCTTTAACAGGTGGTATAGATTATGCTAAAAGTCAGTATAATAGAGCATTAAAAAGTAAAAGACAAGTTGGTTCAACGATGAAGCCCTTTTTGTATTATGCTGCACTTGAAAATAATATGACTATGGCAAGTACTTTTAGAAGTGAAGAAACTACATTTAATTTATCAAATGGAAAAACTTATTCACCATCTAATGCTGGAGGTATTTATGCAAGTAAAGAAATTACAATGGCTGCAGCACTTAGTTTATCAGATAATATTTATGCAGTTAAAACCAATTTATTTTTGGGTGTTGATAAGATGATTGATGTTGCTAAAAGAACTGGGATAAATGAAGAACTTCAGAGAGTTGCATCACTTCCTTTGGGCACTAGTGAAATAAATATACTTGATTTTGCAACTGGTTATAATACTTTTGCAACTGGGGGGTATAAAAAAGATTTATATTTTATTAGAAAAGTCACTGATTTAGATGGAAATGTTTTATATGAACATGAAGATAAAAAAGATTTAGTAATTAATCCAAATTATACTTATATATTAAATGAAGCATTAACTAGTACGACGAATGATGCTTTTGTGGATTATACAACTCCGACGGCATTAAATATAAGTGGTAGTTTAACACATAAATATGCTATTAAGACTGGTTCTACGAATACTGATTATTGGATTGTTGGTTATAATCCAGATGCACTTGTTATGATGTGGATGGGTTATGATGATAATAGAGAATGTGATAAAAGTGTTAGAAATCAAGCTAAAAAGATATGGGCTGAAGTAATTGAAGATGCAACAAAAGATAAAGATGATTGGTATGAAACTCCTAAGAATGTTGTGGCAATTCCTTTAGACGCTGTTACGGGAAATGTACCAAAAGATAATAATAAAACTGCTTTGTATTATTTTGTAAAGGGTTCAGAACCAGGGGTTACTCCGGAACAATATGTAATGAGTGGTGAGTAATTTGTAAAGTTTGCAAATTTTATTTCATATTGTGATAGACATATAAATATTATTGTTATATAATTTAGGTGGGTGGAGTTATGTATAATTATGATTTTTTAAAAGACAAGGAACATGCTATTAATGAAAAGGAACAAGTTTTAGTTAGTTTTGGAAACAAAAAATTATTAGTTAATATAATGCTTACTGATAAAAATTTGTTATTCTTTTATGATACAGAAAAAGACTCACCACTTAAATGTAGCAGAATGAGTGTGGTTCCTCAATATGAAGTATTATTAAAATTGAGTCTTGATAATCTTGACTATCATATTATGGATAATTTCACTAAGATTAACTTTAAAGGCGATGTAATATCAATCTATAATTTTAACTTAGATGATTTTATAAAACTTTAAAATAATCAAAAATTCTTATAGTTCCTACAAAGATATTCGTATGAAGTGAAAATGACTAGAGTTTTTTCTAGTCATTTTTGATTGTTAATTTTTAAACAAAATAAAATGACTAGATTATCTAGCCACTTAAATTTTATCTTTTTTAATTTTTATAGTTATTATATATTCTGTTGGTAAGTTCATTTCTTCCATAGAAACTTTATTTGAATCAAAGTTAAGTCCACGAACTGTTTTAATAACAGTATCTAAGTATTCATTTTGAACTGGAATATTAGAATTTGTTTCAGGAATAAAGAAATCATCAAGCATTTCAATATTTTCTGTGTTATTAATTAAATTTTCTTGAGCTTTAACCTCAGGTGTTTTTGATGTAACGATTGGTGTAATTTCTTCGGTATTCATATTTGCTGCGGAATCTTCTAGAAAGTTAAAGAACTTGTTAGGCATCTTTTCAGGATTTGAAAAGAATGTATCTGGTGTAACTACCTTTTGTTCTTTTTTATCATCAATAGTTAGTTCTTCTTCTTGTTCTGGTTTATTTAAACTATTTATGTCAATAGCATTATTAACAACATTACTTATATTAGGCATATTATTTATAATAGGTACTTCTTCTTGTTCCATATTAACCTCGCTATTTTCTATATTTTTTATTTCATCTTCGAGTTGTTTAACTGTAAGACGTTCATTAATTATTTTATTTAATAACATTTTTTGAGTTTCATGATTTGATACTTTTAATAAAGTTCTGGCATGTCTTTCAGAGATTTTTCCTTCTAAAATAGCATTTTGAACAGATTCATCTAATGTTAATAAACGTAGTTTATTAGAAATTGCTGATTGAGATAATCCCATTTTTCTAGCTAATTCTTCTTGAGTCATGTAACCTTTGTCTAAGAGTGCTTGATACGATTTAGCTTCTTCGATTGCTGTTAGATCTTTTCTTTGAATGTTTTCAACAATTGCAACTTCTGCAGAAGCATTATCATCTAAGTTAGATATTATTGCTGGAACTGATGCAAGACCTGCTAGTTTTGCTGCCTTATATCTTCTTTCTCCGGCGATAATTTCATACTTATCGTTTTTTCTTCTTAATACAAGAGGTTGAATAATTCCATGTTGCTTAATTGATGAAGCTAAGTCTTGTAGTGATGCATCATCAAAAGCTAATCGTGGTTGAAAACGATTAGGAATTATGTCCTCGATAGGAACTTGTAATATAGTATTTTCAATTTTATTATTCACATATATCAACCCTTATCATATATAATCATACCTTATTTATGTTTTTTTTGCAATGGCTTTTTTATAATTTTTTCATATGGTCTTACATCTTTACTTAAAGTTTTATTTATTTTCTTTATTTTAATAATGTTTCTCATTCCTGTATCATTGTAAAGTTCGAAACTTTCTACTTTTTCTATTTTACCATTCATTTTTTCAATTGCATATTCTGCAAGAGTTATTTCTTCTTTGTTGCTTCCCTTTAAAGCTATAAAAAATTTATCTTTTTTTACCAAAGGCATAGCTAGTTCAGTTAAAATAGTCATATTTGTTACTGCTCTAGCTGTTACAACATCATAGTAATTTAATCTTTCTTTTGCAAGAGTTTCTACTCTGATGTTGATAACTTCGACGTTATCTACATTTATTTTTTTTACGAGTTCTTTTAAAAATGTTGTTTTTTTATTGTTGGAATCTAACAAAGTTACTTTTAAATTTGGATAAAATATTTTTAAGACCATTCCTGGAAAACCTGCACCTGAACCAATATCAAGTAAATTATCACAAGTATTTAAATCTATTACTTTTGTTAAAGTTAAGCTATCATAAAAATGTTTTAAATATATTTCCTCTATTGTTTTTATAGCAGTTAAATTAGTATGAGCGTTATATTCCATTAAAAATGATGCATAAATACTTAGTTTGTCAAGTTGTTCTTTATTTACATCAATACCAAGTAACTTTGTATTATTTATAAATTCATCTAATGTCATTTTTACCATACTCTTTCTTTAAATAAACTGTTAATACGGAAATATCAACTGGATTTACTCCGCTGATTCGAGATGCTTGAGCTATTGTTTTTGGTCTAATATTTGATAATTTTTGTTTTGCTTCACTTGCTAAGTTTGTTACTAAGTCATAATTTATATCATCTGGTATTTGTTTTTCTTCCATACGTTCAAGCTTTTCAACTTCTTTTAAAGCTTTGTTAATATATCCTTGATACTTTGCATTTATTTCAACTTGTTCAATCACTAAGGGATTATAATTTATTTCAATGAAATTTTTAATGAACTCCATATTTATTTCTGGTCTTTTTAATAAGTCATAAAAAGATAAACCTGTTAGTGGAACATTTAAGTTATTTGTAACAAATATATTTTTTACTTCTTCAGTTAAATGAAGAGTATTATCTTTTAAATAGTTTGTTAAGTTCTTTATTGCTTCTTCTTTTTCTAATATTTTTTTATATTGTTCATCATTAATTGTACCAACCTCTTTAGCATAATGTCTAAGTCTTAAATCTGCATTATCATGTCTTAATATAAGGCGAAACTCTGCACGTGATGTTAGCATACGATATGGTTCAATTGTGCCTTTTGTTACTAAGTCATCAATTAAAACACCGATATATGCATCACTTCTTTTTAATACTAATGGTGCTTTATTATCAATTTTTAAAGATGCATTTATACCTGCCATAATTCCTTGACCTGCAGCTTCTTCATAACCACTTGTTCCATTAATTTGTCCCGCAGTAAATAAATTTTCTAATATTTTATTTTCTAGACTTGGTTTTATTTGTAATGGATCTATTGCATCATATTCAATTGCATAAGCATATTTACTTATTACAGCATTTTCTAATCCATGAAGACTATGAACCATTTTTTCTTGAACATCTTCAGGCATACTTGTTGAAAACCCTTGTAAGTACCAATCATCATAATAAAGACTTTCAGGTTCTAAGAATAATTGATGTCTTTCTTTATCTTTAAATCTCACAATTTTATCTTCGATTGATGGGCAATATCTTGGACCAACTCCGGTTGCATAACCACCATACATTGCTGATTTAGTTAAATTATCTCTGATTATTTGATGAGTATTTTCATTGGTATATAAAAGGTAACATGATTTTTGGTCTTCGATTTTATAAGATGGTTCATCATCATAAGAAAAAGTCCAGAAAGTGTTATCTCCCTTTTCTTCTTCCATCACAGAAAAATCTATTGAATCTTTTTTAATTCTTTGAGGTGTACCTGTTTTTAATCTAATTATTTTTAAACCATAATCTTTTAATTTTGTTGATAAAAAGTTACTTCTTTTTTCACCATGAGGTCCACCCGGAGTATTTTTACTACCCACTAAAATATTACCACATAAATATGTACCTGTTGTTAAAATAACAGCTTTTCCTTCAATTTTTTCTTCATTTTCAAGTATTACACCTTTAACTTTGTTATTATCTACAATTAAATCTTCAACTAATGATTCTTTTATTGTTAAGTTAGGCATATTAAGTAATATTTCTTGCATCTTTTTTGGATATGTAACTTTATCTGCTTGAGCTCTTAAACTTCTTACTGCAGGTCCTTTTGAATTATTTAACATCTTTATTTGTAAGTGAGTTTTATCTGCTACTTTACCCATTAATCCTCCTAGGGCATCTACTTCTCTTACAATTATACCTTTCGCTGTTCCACCTATAGATGGATTACATGGCATATCTCCGATATTATTAATATTTCCTGTTACTAATAATGTTTTTTTACCTAATTTTGCAGCGATGTGACTTGCTTCAATTCCGGCATGTCCACCACCTACTACTATAACATCATACATATTAATCCTCACTTTCCTAGACAAAAATTACTAAATATTTTATCTACTAATTCATCTTTATAACTCATTCCCATTATTTCACCAAGATAATCCCAAGCATTTTTTAAATCGATTTCAACAACATCAACTGGAAAACCTGCATTTAAATTATCTTGTGCACTTTTTAAAGAATCACTAGCTTTATTAACTAAATCTATTTCTCTGACATTCGATAAATAACTCATATCTTTATTTATTACATTTTTTAAATTCAATTTATCTGATATTTTATTTTTTAATTCATCTAACCCATTTAATTCAATTGTATTACCGTATATTACATCTTTGATATAATTAGGTACAATTAATTTCTTTTTTAAATCTGTTTTATTTATGAAAAGTATTAGTTTATCTGAATTATATTTATTTAACATAACTTCTTCTTCATTAGTTAATTCTTCATTGTTATTTAAAACAAATAATATTATGTCAGAATTATCTGCAGTTTTTTCACTTTTTTCTACCCCGATTTGTTCTACTAAATCATCTGTTTTTCTTATACCTGCAGTATCTATTAAATTAATTGCAACGCCATCTATGGTAATTGTTCCTTCGACGATATCTCTCGTTGTACCTGGAATATTCGTAACTATTGCTTTATCTTCATCTAATAAACTATTTAATATGCTACTTTTACCTACATTTGGTTTACCAATAATTGCAACATTTACGCCTTCTTTAATAAGTCTTCCATTTTTGGCACCATTTACTAGGGAATCTAAATCTTTTTTTATGTCTGTTAGGTAATCATGCATTAATTCATTTGTTACGTCTAATTCATCAGTATATTCTGGATAATCAATATTTACTTCAATATTTGCAAGTATTTTAGCGATTTTATCCCTTAAAGTGCTTATTTGTTTACTAAGCTTTCCATCAACATTATTTATTGCTAAAGTTCTAGCAGCATCTGTTTTGGCAACAATTAAATCATTAACACTTTCTGCTTCTAAAAGATTTATTCTACCATTTAAATATGCTCTTTTTGTAAATTCTCCAGGTTCTGCTAATCTACATCCAGATGCAAGTAAGACTTCCATTATTTTTTTAGTGGTATTTATTCCTCCATGACAATTTATTTCAACTGTATCTTCAGTTGTATAAGTCTTTGGTCCACGCATTAACATTACTAACACTTCATCAATTACTTCTTCATTATATTTAATATGTCCATAATGAATTGTGTGGCTAGAAGCATTTTTTAAATCATGGTCAAAAATACTATCTACAATGTTGATAGCTTCAGGACCAGTTACACGCACAATAGATATTGCTCCGATACCTATTGAAGTTGATATTGCACAGATTGTACCTTCCATAAAAAATACTTCCTTTCATTCGGAAGTATTATAACACATATTCACGCAAAATTAAAGATTTATTCGAATGGGGTCACTTGATGTGCCTGAACCGCTGGAATATGTTACTGAAGACTCTAGGAAGAATACAGGACGGACGGCATTACCTACTTTTTTCGACCTGACGTCTAAGTTGGGCATCATGCCACCTAAATAGGTCACAAAGAGCACTGCGTTATCATAGCCAAAATTGCGCGTAATTGTCCATTCACTTTCACCCATGTACATCCATCTTATATAAGGAAATGTTAATACGTTTTGAGGTATTGCAAATCCATAATCTGACATATACATTAAGCCTATCTTTGCATTATGTGGTATGTTTTCAAGGGGACTTATTATTTCTTTTGTATATATATTCGATGTTTGATAAGAACTATCATCAAAAGAATACACATTTCCGCCGACTTGCCATGTTGTTGTCGCTATTTTTTCTGTCCAAATACTTCCTATGTTGTTGAGGAAATTTGTATTTAAATTTGTTGTATTTAACAAACTTGTGCTCCAAATATTTGATAAACTATTTGAATTTTTATAATTCCAAAAGTATGTATTGATTGATGTTAATCTTCCTTTATAATAATGTTCATCTAAAGGTTCTGAAGCACCACCGTAATCTCCATCTGTTCCCAGTAATGCACTTGTTGCATAATCATATTTGATTAGTTTTACTTTTCCATCTATTACACCGATTATTCTATACAAGTTATCTGTTGGACATGGACTTGCTGTACTTCCAAAACATACGAAGTTTTTAATATTATCTTTTGTTAAATATCCATCTGATGTTGCTTTTTCTACTGCTTCAGTATAGGTTGTATATTGCGTATTTGTTGTATCATATTGTAGTGTATAATAATATGAAGAATAACAATTATATTCTACATATTGCTTTGTACCTTTGCAATACATATTTACTACTCCATCCGTAGCAGAACTACTATTTGTTCTTATATGATTTAATCCCGCTGAAGTAGCTTTACTTGTTACTTGATAATCTTCTCCAGCAAATCTATAGCTATTATCTTTTGCTCCATTTGTTAAATTACTATCATGATAATAGATATTTGTGATTGATGGAAATCCCTTGCTTGATAGCCCTATTATGCAATCAGCAAAATTATTACCATTTAAACAAACATCATTTAAACTTGATGGAGCTTTTTTTTCTTGTATCAATAATTTTGCATTAAAATTTTTATCTGTATTGCCATTTTGGTCTGCATTATAATTTATAAATGCTACTGTTATATTCCATTCTTCTGTTTTTGTTGGACTTGCTGTTATTTCTCTATTATCAAATAATGTTATTACATCTGTTTTAGTTGTGATATCAAACCCTGAAATACTTGCGCCTTTTCCATCACTCACAGTTTTATATGTTAAACCTGAAATACTTGTAATAGCATTTCCACTTTTATCAGTTATTGTAAGTAATAACTCTGGTGTATTTTCATCTTGTGTATATGTAAATGTATTCTCAGAAATATTTAAATACATATAATAATGTTCTGTTGCTGTATTTGTTTTACTATTTGCTGTTAGTATTGCTTTTGCAAATGTACTTCCTGTTGCATTTCCTTTTCCACTTCCAAAAGATGTTTGGTCTGCATATATTGCTATATCATTTCCAATTTCAAATGTTAGTAAATCTGATGTATATGTTGTGACATTTACATCTGTACTTTTACTTTTGTCTCCTGCTACTTGAAAATACGCATATGTTGCTCCAACTATTAATGTTATTAAGGTAATTATTGCAATTATACTTAATGTAATTGCTCGTTTTTTGTTTTTCATTTTTTCACTCCTATCTTTTATTAATTTTATTTTAAGCCAAAATGGCTTAAATGTCAATAAGCCATTTTGGAATATGATATCTTTTTGTTGTAGGTGAAAATATGAATAGACTTAAAGAATTACGTGAAGATAAAGATATAATACAGAAAGATATAGCTAAAATACTGGGAATAACACAGACTGGTTACTCTAAATATGAAGTTGAAACTAATGATATACCAACCGATGTGTTAAAAAAATTAGCTAAGTTTTATAATACCTCAATTGATTATTTATTATATCTTACTGATGAGAGAAAACCTTATCCTAAATCAATTATGGACATAGAAAAAACAAGTTCAAAATAATACATGAACTTGTTTTAGTTTGTAACTTTAGCATTTAAAGAGTCAGCATAACCAATTAATCTAAGTTGGTCTTCAGTAGCTAAATAAGTAAATTTATCTAATAGTGCTATTTCTTTTTCACTTAGGTTTTTTGTAATATATTTTATTGGGGTATCATCATCTGTTAAACCTAGCAAATAATCTGTTGAAGTTTCTAAATATTTTGCTAATTTTATTAATACTGAGGCACTTGGATAACCAACTCCAGACTCATACATACTTATTGATTCTTGAGTTACTCCGACTTCTAAAGCTACATTCAATTGGTTCTTGTGTCTTTTTTCTCTAATTTTTCTTAGATTTTCCATGTTACTATTCCTTTCACAAATTAATTTTATAATATTAATTTATACTAGAAATAAGTATATATTATATTCTTTATAAAATAAATTTATACAGACAATAATTTATTATGGTTTTAGACATTTTCTTTACTCATAAAACTAAGAGATTATTGATTATTTTAAAATAATACTTTATAATTTAGCTAGAATATGGAGGTTACTATGAAAAAGTTATTATATGTAAGTATAATTTTTGTTGCTGTTTTGGGTATTTCTATTTATATTAATGGTAATAAAAATTTAGATAGTAATATAAATAATGATAAGTATGATACTTTAGGTTTATTACTTGAAACTGAAGTTGGTTCTGGAATTTATGAAACATCTAGTTCTGATACTTACCCAACTAGTGGTTATAAATTTAATAGTGAGTTATCGAAATGTGAAAATGGCGGAGAACTTTCTTGGGATGATGTAAATAAAAAAGTGGTTTTTTCAGGAAATGTTTCTGATAAATGTTATATATATTTTGATAAAGAATAATTTTAGAACCAAGTATGTTTTTTTTTGTAGGATTTTAAAAACCGCTGTTATAGCGGTTTAATTACGATATGTCTGTTTGGTTCTTCGCCTTCACTTTCGGTTTTTACACCTTTAAAATCAGTTAAGGCACTGTGAACTATTCTTCTTTCATAAGAAGTCATGTTATCTAAAGCAACTGGAACATTTGTAGAAACTACTTCTTTAGCAGTTTTCTTTGCTAACCATTCTAGTCTTTTAATGTTCTTTTCTTTATAATTTGAAACATCTAAATTGAATTTATAATATATTCCTGTTGTGTTTTGAATATATTGTTTTGCTAACGTTTCTAAAGCTTTTAGAGTTGCTCCTTCTTTACCAATTAAGATATAGTCTTTATTAGAAAACATTCTTATTGTAACTCTGTCATCTTTATTAGTAAGTTCCATTGTTACTTCAAGTCCCATGTTTTCTACAACTTTTCTTAAGAATTCTTTAATTTCATTGTTGATATCAGTCTTTAAATAAGCTGTTACTTCATAGATAGTTCCTTGAAATAACTTACCTTTTTTAACTGTGCTTGTATAAAGAAATTCTTCTTTTGAAAGATTATTTTCTTCCATTAAAGCACTTAGTGCTGCTTCAAAACTTTTTCCCTCTTTAATTATCTTTTCCATACTTCATACCTTCTTTCTTAACTAATTTATCTTTTATTTTATCTTTTTTCTTATCATCTTTCTTTTTATTAGTTAAGTCTTTGTTATTAACTTTATTAATAATTATATTTTGTACTGCGATGAATGCATATGTTACAATCCAGTAGAATGCTAAAGCTGTTGGTAATGTTAATGATGCATAAGTTATTACAACAAGCATTACATATAACATTGTTTTCATTTGTTTTGCTGCTTCAGATGCTGCACTGCCTGTTTGTGACATAGTTTGTTTAAATGAGAAATATGTTGATACAGCGATTAAAACTAAAAGTAATAAATATAAGTAATTACCTGTTTTAATTCCCACAAGTGGGGTCATACCTAAATTAAATGTTAATAACGTTTCTTCATAAATTGCTGGTGTTCTATAAATTGCTTGTAAGAATGCAAAGAATAATGGTAATTGAATGAATGCCATTAAGCAACCAATCATTGGATTTACTTTATATTTTTTATAAACCATCATTGTTTCTTGACTTTTAGCCATTAATGATTCATTATCAGTTCTATTACGGTATTTTCTTTCAATCTTTTCTATTTCAGGTTGAGCTTTTTTCATGTTCATTGTTTGCTTAGTACTTTTAATGGTAAAAGGTAAAAGAATAAGTCTGATAGCTAAACCAATAAGTATTAAAGAAATACCAAAGTTACCAACAAGTTTTCCTAAAGCAAGAATTAAGAATGCTAAAGGTTTTACAAATAAGAATTCCCACAATCCTGATGATTCATTTGAATTAACTTTAAAATCAGTACATGCTGGTAAATCTTCAAAATCAACATTAAGTTGGTCTTTATATTCTTTATAAAGGTTATATAATTCTCCATCTTTTTCTGGTAAACATAAGATATCTTTTTCAAGCATTTGACCAGTTGCTTCATATGTTACTATTTTGTTATCTTTATCTTTTATATACTTGTTATCTCCACAACCACTAGTAAGAAGAAGGACACATACAAGTATTATTGCCATTATTTTATTTTTCATGTATTTCCTTTCTTAGTGTATTTATTAAATCTTTTTCTAAATCACTAAATGAAGCATTATTTGCTTCCCTTTTAATCATTATAATATAATTATGATTATTTTTAAAGAGAAATTTGTTATTATCTACAATATTTCGAAATTGTCGTTTAAATTTGTTTCTAACTACAGCATTACCAAGCTTTTTTCCTACGGCAATACCAAAGTTAGGTTTAGGATATTCTTTTTCTTTAGAAAATATTAGTACATATTTTCCTTTTTGTTTGTATCCTTTATTTATAATCTCATTAAATTCTTCATGAGATTTTACCATTTCATATCTTTTCATAATAGTTTCTAGGAAAAAAAACCACATTAAAGTGGTTTTTTACTTACATAAAACTTTGCGTCCTTTTCTACGACGATTCTTTAAAATATCAGTTTCTTTACGAGCAAAAAATCCATGTTTCTTTGCTGCTTTTCTTTTATTTGGTTGATATGTTCTTTTCATAATATAATTTCTCCTTTTCTTTAATAGCGTTATTATTATAATATTAAAATTAATGATAAGTCAAGGAAAATTGCTATTTATATACTTATAAATGTCAAATTTCTTACTTTTTTGGGTAAATTTCTTGATGTAATTCATGCATAAATGTTATTTTAGGAATAGTTCTTACTAATTTTGTTTCTACTAAAATACTTTTTTTAGTTGTAATTTGTTTGGGTGATACAATATTATATTGAATATCTTCTAAAGCAAATTCTGTTAGTAATTTGTTGTGTAATTCACTGGATAATGCTTGTTTTTTAGCAAAATCTCGAGCAGTTTTTGATGAAACATCTCCTTCACAAGATAAATAATAGTCATTTATAATAGAAATATTTTTCCAATCATTAAAATTATATAAAATTCTTATTAAACGACATAATTCATATTTTCTAGATAGATATAAGCCTTGCATTTCAAATGAATCATAGTGTTGGTTTCTATCATAACTTACAAATTTTACTGTATCTAAGCTACTTAAAATTCTATCTATAATATGATAAATGTTATAAAGGGCCACTTGGTAATAAATATCGGTGTTAATTATTTGTTCTTTTCCACTTTTACTTAAATAATCTTTTGTTACTGCAAATTCTAGTTCTATTAAAGATAATAAGTACTCATAAACTTCTTTAGAAAACTTATCTTTGTTTTGGAGTAATAATTGTTTTAAATTAACTTTTGCTTCAAAAATACTTGCCATAATAATACTTCCTTTCAAGTTAAGAAATATTTTAACATATTTTCAAAATTAATCAACTATTTTAGGTAGATTATAGATAAATGTAAATTTATAATAGTTTGTTTTTAAACTTTTGTTGTAGTCGTACATTTTAGAAAATTTTGTATTATATTCAATACCATCTTTTAGTATATATAATATAATGTTACACCATTCAGGATGTTTTAAATAGAAATTGCTAGTTGTGTAATATTTTTTTACTTCTTCAAAATCATATTCTAAAATTACTTGTTCATAAATTGTTATATCTTCATTAATCGTTAAAATACCAAATGTTGTGACTTTAGGTTTACCCATGAACATACATATAGCTCCGGAATTTATAAATAAATGATGTCGATATTCTAATTCAAAATTACGATGAGTGTGTGCAAAAAGGTAAATGTCTGCATTAAAATCGTTGATAAGTTTGTTAAAAAGATTTAGGGATGATTTAGTAACAATTTCTCTGGTTTTATATGGACTTCCATGTGACATACAAATTTTTTTATTAGCAATAGTGATAGTTTTAGTAGTAGGTAGTGTTTTTAAATATTCTAGGTTTTCTTTAGTTAAAGAATGATATGTGTAATAAAATGAGTCAAATTTTTCTGTTAATTCAGCACTTTTGGGAGTTAGTTTTAAAATAGCTTCTTCACGGTTTCCTAGAATTACTTCAGCATTTATGGATTTTAGAGTATCAATTATCTTGTTATCATCAGGTCCATCAGTTAAAAAATCTCCGCAGACTAAAAATTTAGATATATTTTTATCTTTTAAATATTCTAAGGCTTTATTTAATAAATATAGATTTCCGTGGATATCATTTAATATTGCTACTTTTTCCATTTTACATCATTATGATTATAACACAAATTTTTGTTAATAACTAGCTATTTTTGTGGATTGTGGATAAAATGTGGATAACTAACAAAAATTATCCACGAAATTAACAACATTTTATCAAAATGGAGTTTGTTGATATAATGGGGATAAGTTCATTGTTAACAAAAATTTGTTGATAGTGTTGATAAGTCGTTTTAAGTAGCATATATTAGGGATTTTTTAGGTGAATAATTTTGTGGATAAAAAAAAAGTTATCAAAATTGCAAATTTACTCTTTTATTTTTTGTAAAAATAGGTTAAAATTTAGTTATGAAATTTAGTTAGCGGGGTGAGGTTTTGAAGACTGATGAAATTTTTACACGTTTTTTAGAAGAGATGCAAAATCAAGTAACTCCTTCGGCTTATAGTATTTGGTTTTCAAAATTAGAGCTTCTTTCTATTGTTAACAATGTTGTTACAATAAAGGTTCCTCTTAACGTGCATAAACAAATGCTGGGTGGAACTTATAAAGAAATTATTGCATCATCTTTCCTTTCAATGACTGGCATTAATTATACATTTAATTTTATAACGGAAGATGAAGTGGAAACTTTTGTGGAACCAGTTGTACCTGAAGATGTTGTAGATAAAGATATTGCATGGAATACTAATTTAAATCCTAAGTTTACTTTTGATAATTATGTTGTTGGTAATTCAAATAGATTAGCATTTGTGGCAGCGAGAGCTGTTGCAGAAGCGCCGGGGACCATTCATAATCCACTATTTATTTATGGAAGAAGTGGAATAGGGAAGACACATTTGATGCAAGCAATTGGTAATTATATTAAAGACCATTCTAAATTGAAAGTATTATATACAACAAGTAATGAATTTAGAGATGAATTTACAGGAATTGCCACAAGTAATAATAAAATGGGGTATGCAAATGATTTTAAAGATAAATATCGAAGTGTTGATGTATTAATAATAGATGATATTCAGTTTCTAGTTGAAGCTGAGAAAACTCAGCAAGAGTTCTTCCATACATTTAATGCACTTCATCAAGCTAATAAACAGATAATTATTAGTAGTGATAAGAGCCCAGATGATTTGAAAAAGATTGAGGAACGTCTTAGAAGTAGATTTATGTGGGGACTTCCTGTTGATATTTATCCACCAGATTTCAACTTAAGATGTGATATAATAAGGTCAAAGATTAAAAATACAAGTATTGAAAATAAATTAAATGAAGATGTTATAGAATATATTGCTAATTCATGTGTTAATGATGTTAGACACATTGAAGGAACTATAAACAGGTTGCTAGCTTACACAGCAATGATGGTTCCTGATAAAATTACTTTGGATTTTGCAAATGAAGCATTGAATGATTATGTTAATACCAACATATTTATCAACAATTCTATTAGCTCGATTCAAAGTGCAGTCGCAGAATACTTTAAAATATCGGTAGATGATTTAAAAAGTAAGAGGCGAACTAATACAGTTGTTAAGCCAAGACATATTGCTATGTACTTATGCAGGGTAGAAACTGATGAGAACTTAATGAAAATTGGTTTAGAATTTGGTGGAAGAGATCATTCCACGGTTAGTACAGCGTGTGATAAGATAAAAGAAGAGTTAGAAAAAAATCCTAATTTAAACAATGTTATCAAAGATATCAAAATGAAGTTACAATAAAATGTTGATAACTTGGGGATAATGTTAACAGTTTTTTCTAGATTTTATACTGATTTTTGTGAGTTATCCACATTATCAACGCTATAATAAAAATAATAATAAATAATAAAAAGAAAGAAGGATGAAAAATTATGAAATGGACAATTGAAAAAAATGTTATTTTAGAAGCATTAAATAATGTTACTAAAGCTTTAAGTCAAAGAACAACTATTCCAGTATTAAATGGTATTGTTTTTGATGTAAATGAAAATGGTATGGAATTACTTGCAAGTGATTCAGAATTAACAATTAAAGTATTAATTCCTCATGAAAATATTAAAATGCTTGAAGGAAAAGGAAGAGTTATTATTCAAAGTAAATACTTTGTTGATATGATTAGAAAAATGCCTAGTGATGTAATTGATTTTGAGGTTGAAGATAATTTAAAAATAAAAATTAGTACACCTAATAATCAATATAGATTAAATTGTTATAATCCAAGTGATTATCCAAATATTGGGTTAGATAAAAGTGGAGATGTAATTAATGTATCTTCTGAAAAGTTAAGAGAACTTATAAATCAAACTTCATATGCGTTGTCA
>OJAW01001080.1_pt1 | contig 16789 bp, 7 predicted proteins | sample 1589151 | NCBI WGS metagenome assembly OJAW01 (sample SAMN03283290) | human gut metagenome | biome: human-associated habitat; material: feces | host: Homo sapiens | place: Peru | collected 2012
GATACGAGGAAGCTAGCTTTGGTATCAGAAAACAGTTTGTCTGTCTGGTGATGGCGGAAATCATGCAGGGCAGGGGACGGTTCCTGCCTTCCATCCGCAAGGGTCTTCATTATTTTATAGAGAAGGAATCCTGGTGGGGAATCCCGGCGCATTATCCGAAAGACCATCCTGAAAAGGATATCCAGCCGGTTGATCTCTTCAATGCTGAGACGGCAGGCATGCTTGCCTGGACCCTCTATATGCTGGAAGATGAAATCAACAGAAAGGAAAAGGGACTCTGCGACCAAGTGAGAAGCGAGATAGAGCGCCGGTTCCTAAAGCCGGTATTGAATCAGCCGCAGGGCTGGAAGAATAATGCCAACAACTGGAATACCTGGATTACTGCCAACTGGTTGCAGACTGTATTGATCTGCGAAGCCGATGCCAAGCAGCGGGATGCAGCCTTCAAGGGAGTGCAGCAATGTCTGCGAACCTTTATGAAGGGCTATCCGGATGATGGCGGTTGTGAGGAAGGCGTCAGCTACTGGGATTGTGCCGGAGCCTCGTTCTTCGAATCGCTCTATTTCATGCAGTTTGCTCCTAAGCAGGCTGTTCTGACCTTGACTGATGCTCAGAAGAAGAAGGTGGAGAACATGGGCAGATTCATCATCACGATGTATATCAACGACCTTACCTTCGTGAATTTCTCGGATGCGCAGGCTCAGAATATTCCGAACATCAACATCCTCTTCCCATACGGTGAGTTTTTACAGAATGAGCAGATGATGCAGCTGGCGGCTTATGTGGGCAAGAAATACCAGTATTCCCTCAAGCCTACAACGCTCTTCCTGAAATCGGGCAACTATCCGAAGCTGGGCAGGGAGCTGATGCTCCTCTCCATGTTGCCGAAGTATCAGGCAACAGCAGCTGTGGAACCTAAGACGGAAGATGCCTATCTGGTAAATTCCCAGATTATGGTGGCGAGCAACAAGAACTGGTTTGTGGCGGCGAAAGGCGGCAACAATGCCGAGAGCCATAACCACAACGATATCGGCAACTTCATCGTCTATCACAACAATCAGCCGGTTGTCATCGACCTGGGTCGTGATACCTATACATCCAAGTCGTTCAGCAACCAGCGCTTCGAGCTGATGAACTGCCGTTCGGCTTATCACAACGTTCCCATCATCAATGGTCTGGAGCAGAAGGATGGCAGGAAGTATCGTGCCGAGAAGGTGAATCATGTCTTTGCCGATGGCGTTTCCTCCCTGTCGTTGAATCTCGAAAAGGCTTATACCGAAGGAGCGCATGTGGAAAAATGGCAGCGTAACATCGCCCTGGATAGGGAGTATAACTGGGTAGAAGTAACCGAGCAGTACAAGCTCGATTCCCTGCAGATAGAGAAGGACCGACTGAACGGTCAGGTCTTCGATAACCAGATTGTCCTGATGGCGTATGGCAAGCCGGTGGTTCAGAAGGCTGGCAGAATCCTCCTTCAGGGCGGTTTGGTTCGTCTGGAATATGATGCGCAGTATCTTTCGGCATCTGTAGAAAAGGTGCAGATGACGGATGGCATCATGAAGACGCAGTGGAAGGATAACATCTATCGCATCATCTTGCGACTGAACGATAACTATCCGATGGCGAAGGTAAAATATCGCTTCGTGAAATGATTTTTTTTGTGAGAAATAGAAAGGGTCTATATGCCACGATGAACAGGTGGCGTATAGACCCTTGATTATATGGTGATATTCGTAATCTACCTGGCATCAAACCAAAGTCGTCATTTTCAAAAAATCTCGCAGATGAATGTGCTTAATGCCATCAATATTGGTTTGACTGTAAAGCCTATCCATAGAAATCACGTATTTGGGATGACTGTCTTTTATCAATTTCAAATTGCCGAATTCACGCTCTACCGTTTCCTCAGAAGCCAGCAGATAGGTAACTTGCACATACGCCACATTATCCGCTTTCTCGGCAACAAAATCAATCTCAGCCTTATACAGCTGACCAACATATACTTTATAACCCATCCTGCACAAATGGATATATACAGCGTTTTCCATCACCTTTTCGATATCAAAACGCCTGTTGCCACCTATAATATGATTCCTAATTCCCAGGTCTTCGAAATAGAACTTGTCGCCTAACTCGAAAAGTCGCTTGCCATGAATGTCGTATCTGTTAACTCGATCGATAATAAAAGCATTGCTTAAATACTCCAAATACGTGAGAATCATCTTGGCAGACGTTTCGGTGTTCTGGCTCTTCAGAAATTTTACAATACTCGTTGCAGAGAATTGTTTACCGATATTATCGCTCACAAACTTCAGCAGCGTTCGCAACAATGGTATGTTTCTGATGTTTTCTCGCTCTATGATATCACGAAGTACTATCGTATTATACACATTGTCAAGATAATCTTCTACCAAATCGGTATTTTCCAATCCTAAACTGCGCAACTGAGGGAGCCCGCCATACTGCAGATACAGGTTCAAGGAAGCATCATCATCCTTCAGTTCATGGAACGTCAGGAACTCTTCATAGCAGAGTCCTCTAATGCGATAAGCAATATATCTGCCTCTCAGGCGAGTTGCCAGTTCGCCCGATAGCATCTTGGCGTTGCTGCCGGTAATCATAATCTGGCAGGTATCATCCGATTGGATACTGAGGAGTGCTTTCTCGAAATCAGAAATCTCCTGCACCTCATCAATAAACAGATAGTTTTCCTTACCCTCAACGATGTTGGCTGCTACATAAGCCTCCAGATCCTGATAGTTGGCTATCATATCAAATGAGGTTTTCTCCTTATCTATATAGATAACGTGATTTTCTTCATTCTCAGCGATGTGATTATAAATTCGCCGCATCACACAACTCTTGCCGACACGCCTCTGGCCCGTCAACGCAATCATCATTCCACGTCCAAACATGCGTTCGATACGATTGGAATACCCTAGTCTTTCTAATATTTTTTGTTTCATACGAGTAAAACTTTTCGCAAAGATACTCTTTTTGTTTCGTATAAGTAACAAAAATGATAGTTTTTTTGTTTTTATTACTTATAATTAACAGGTTTGATATCTTTCAGTTGCTCAGCATACTCCTTCGGGAAGATGCCGAACTCCTTCTTGAAGCATTTCGAGAAATACTTCGGCGTGTTGAAGCCCACTTGTATTGCCACATCGCAGATCAGAATGTTAGGGTTCGACCGGATGATGCGCTGAGCCTCCTTCAGGCGGATGCTGGTGATGAAGGCAATGACCGTTTGCCCCGTTGTGGCTTTCACCTTATTATATAGGGTGGATTCGCCCATCGCCATATCCTTGGCAAATGCCTCGCGGTTGTAATCGCCATCTGCAAGATGTTGCATCACTACCTCTGTGGCACGAGTGATGAATGCCTGGTCTGGGTTGCTCAAATGTAATGCAGCCTGTGCTTCGCTCTCAGCGGTTGCCTGGAGCGAAACTTCAGCCTGAATCTTTTCCAGCATCTTCTTGCGGTTGGCAAGCAGGGCTTTGATGCGTACTTCCAGTTCATCAAACTTGAACGGCTTGGTGATATAGGCGTCTGCTCCTACGGCATAAGCCTCGGTCTTGTCCTCTTCCTTGTTCTTGGCGGTGAGCAGGATGATAGGCAGCTGCCAGAAACTCTTGTCAGACTTCAGCTGCTTGGTCAGTTCGATACCGTCCATAATCGGCATCATCACATCGCTCACCACGAGGTCGAGTTTCTCCTTCATGATGATGTTCATCGCCTGCTTTCCGTTCTTTGCCGTAAACACATGATAGTTCTTGCTCAATACCTGCAGCATCAGGGCGAGCAGCTCCTCATTGTCCTCAACTACCAGAATCTTGCTCACGTTCTTGCGGATGAAGATGCTCTGGCGTACTGGTGCCAGCTTAGGCTTGTCATCGGAAGCAGGTTGGGAATTCTGCTTCGTTTCCTGGCTTGCCTGTCTGATGGCTTCCTGATTTACTACATTTGGTTTGTCAGAGTTGTCTATTTCATTTGGTGCATACGCACTCTTCCTGATAGGCAGGGTAATGGTGAAGGTAGTGCCTTCGCCTTCCTGGCTTTCACATTGGATATCGCCATGATGCAGTTTCACCAGGTCGTGGGTCAGCGACAATCCGATACCGGTTCCCGGCATGTTCTGCTTGCGGTAGTCGCCATCGAAGAATCGGGTGTAGAGATGCTTCATCTTCTCCTTCGGCATACCGATGCCATTATCCGAGATGGTGATGACCGCCTGCTCCTTGCCGAGGCTGAGCGATACATCAATCTTGCCTCCCACCTTATTATATTTAATGGCGTTGGAGAGCAGGTTGTAGATAATCTTATCCATCTTGTCGGCATCAAACCATGCCATGCCTTCAGTCTTCGGCTTCTCCAGGGATAGCGTAATCTTCTGGTGTTCAGCCATCGGACGGATATTCTCGCAAGCTTCTTTTATGAACGAAATCAGGTTTCTGCGGCTCACGAGCAGATGCAGCTGTCCTGCCTGCGACTTTCTTACTTCTAGAATCTGTCGCAGGAGTCGGGTGGTGCGGTTGATGTTGCTGTCCATCACCAGATAGTCTTCCTCATACTGTGGTGCCACCTCCTTGAGCTTGTAGATGGTAGCAGAGATGACGGTAAGAGGGGTGAGTAGCTCGTGGGTGATATTGGTAAGGATGACGCCCATCTGTAGGCTGTTTCTGGTCTTCACTCTTTCCTTGTACCAGCGTGCCGCAGCAAAGATGCAGCCAATGAGCATCAGGATATAGAACATGAAGGCTATTCGGGAAGCATACCATGGCGGCAGCACCTGGATGGAGATGGTGTATGGCAGTTCCTGCCACTTGCCGTAGCCGTCCGTAGCCTTTACCCGCAGGTGATAGGTTCCGGAAGAAAGGTTCTGGAAAACAGCCTTATGCGTACCTTTGTTGCAGTACTGCCAGTCTTCGTCATAACCTTCCAGCTGGTAGGCATATACGTTTTTCTCTGTATTGCCGTAGGTAAGGAGAGAAAATTCTACGGAGAATTTCTTCACCCTTGCTGGTATCGTGATTTTGCGGGTATAGGCAGGCATTTCTTTCGAAATCTCTTCCTTTTCGAAAGAATCGAGTTGAGCGAAAGGCTGGTCATCAATGATGATGTCTGTTATCACCAGTTTCGGTCTTCTATTTCCTTTTAGTTTAGCCTTCATGGACGGCATGAACGAGAAGAAGTTGGTTCGGCTTCCGAAGAAGAGCTCCTTGCCATACTTGCATGCGGTATTTGGCGAGAAGAGAACATCGCCTATGCCGTCTTCGCTGGTAAAGTAGGTGATGTCCTGCGGTTTTTCGCTGTCATTGCCCCAGATGATGTTCACGAGGGCATAGTCGGTGGTGAGCCAGAGATTGCCATTTTCATCTTCCTTGATGGTGAGCACACGGTCGCCCGGCAGATGATATTCATGGTTCTTTGGTTCAAAAAGGTCTTCCACCTTATTATATAGGAAGATTCCGCCACTGTTGGAGATAGCCCAGAGCCTTCCTCTCGAGTCTTCGAGGCAGGCGATGGCATCATCAATGGCAAAGTTATGATGGTCTGGATTATACTGTTTGAATTTCAAAGTCTTCTTGTTCCTGGCGTTGCCCGATATGCGTATGATACCTTCATTATCGGTAGCCAGCCAGATGTTTCCTTGCTTATCTTGCGAGATATGGCGGATGTCGCATGAGGTTAAGTTCTTCTTTCCCTCCTTCATCGTGATCCGATGTCCCTGATTGTTTGGAGTTACTATGCTCAAGCCGTTGCGCTGTCCTATCCACATTACTTTATCTTTCGATTCGAACAAGGTGTTGACGAAATTATCCTGTATGATGGACGGATGCTTTTCGTGCGTAATCTGATAGGCTGGTTTACCCAAAGGCTTGACGATGACGCCATAATTGTTGTTGGCTATCCAGATTTCTCCATTGCTTCTCTGGGCAATATCCGAGATACTTGTGGTAAAGGCTCTGGATGGGATGTCAGAAAATCCCGGAATTTCCTGGTTGAAGAGTGTTTTACCGGTCTTTCGGTTGTGCAGGGCTATGCCGTATGGATTCAATCCCAGCCAGAAATTTTCGCCATCGGCAGTGAGTATGGAATATACGTAGTTGATGGTGAGATGAGTATGACTGGTATCGAGATTCCAGAGCTTGAACAGCGATGGCTGGGTGTTAACCTGCAGAATACCGTTGTTCTGCGTACAGAGCCAGATGTTGCCTTTGCCATCGGTAGCGATGTCGTTGTTGAAGTTGAGAGGGTTGTTGCCGATAGAGGTATATCCTTTCCATTCAGCATTAGGCATATCTTCTTCGAGATGGCACACACCTTCTCGGGTACATGCCCAGAGCGTTTTTGTTACAGGGTCGTGTACTATCTTATAGAAGGTATCAAAATGGTTGGTGCTATACGGGTATTGATGCATTTCCGGCTGTCGCACATTCCCCGGATTATCTAGACGCATAACGCCATATCCCCAGGTTCCCACCCACAGGTGGTTGTGCTTGTCGAGGAAGAGGGAGTAGGCGGAATTGGTGGTGTTGAGTCGGGGATAACTGTAGAAGGTGTTGCCTCCACGGCGGAAGCGCATGAGTCCTGCCGACCAGGTACCAATGAGCAGGTCGCCGTTTCTGTCTTCTATGATGGCTTTCACGCTATAGCCGGGCATTTTTTTTCTGCTGCCATTCTCATCAATGAGCCATGCATTCTTATTATTATAGGTATAGAACGTCTCTGTCTTGGAATTGAAGTAGGAGAGACCGCCATCAGTTCCAATCCATAAAGTTCCATCTTTTGATACGAAGAGGGTATAGATGATGCGCTGAGATTCATCTGGCAGGAAGAAAGTCTTGAACTTTCCAGTGCGCTTGTTCATTCTTACCAGACCGTTGCGAGTTCCCAGCCAGAGATTATCCTGATGATCTTCGGCTATGGACCGGATGGTATTATTGGGTAGTATGCCTGGCTGGTAAGCATTCGTCTTGTAGGTTTTCACATGATAGCCATCGTAAGATTTCACTCCGGCATTGGTTCCCACCCACATCATACCTTCCTTATCGAAGAGCATACAGCTAGCCTCTTCGGTAGGCGCAATGGTGATAGGAGGGAGATAACGGTATGGAAAATCCTGTGCTTTGACCTGGGTGGCAAAGCATATCAGACAGACTAGAATGTGTATAAATGTAGATTTCATGTCTTATATTTATTAATCGTCGGTTTCTTAAATTTTACTGCAAAGATATAAAGAATTTAGTAAAAAGGGCAAAAATAAGTGGTTTTTAACGATATGTTCCCTATGATTACCGATTTTTTCTCCTTATATTAACAAAAAAGAACGACTTTTGCACCTAGAACAACGAACATTCTATGTGTGAGATTTGTTAAATCCGCAAATGACAAGCGAGAATAAACTGAAAGTATATAACTAACAAAAATGTACAACTAATGGAAAATGTAAATCTAAACATCACGTCTAGAAGATTGATGGCGTTAGCTGCTATAGCCTCAGGCTTAGCTCTCTCTCCTCAGTCTGTTATGGCTGTTCCTTCTGTACAGATTGTACAGCAGTCAGGTAAGGTACAAGGTACAGTCGTTGATAGCAACGGTGAACCTATTATCGGTGCTACCGTAAAAGTGGGGGGGCAAAAAGGAGGTACAGTTACTGACCTTGATGGTAACTTTACTCTGAACGCAGCTCCTGGTTCAACTTTAGAAATCTCCTATATTGGTTTTAAAACACAGACCATTAAGGTCGGTAAAGGACCAGTAAAGGTAACGTTACAGGACGATAACCAGACACTCAATGAGGTGGTTGTCGTAGGTTATGGTGTCCAGAAAAAGTCGGATGTTACGGGGTCTGTAACATCTGTAAACAAAGAACGCCTTGAGAAACTTCCTGTTACTAACGTGCTGCAGGCTGTTCAGGGCGCGGCAGCCGGTGTAACTATTACTCAAAGTTCTTCCATTCCAGGTGATGCTCCAAGTGCATTGGTACGTGGTCAAAACTCTATTAATGCTAATTCAGGACCATACATCGTAGTTGATGGTGTGCCTATCAACAAGACTGGTGGTTCTCTCAATGATATTGCACCTTCTGATATCGAATCAATGGAAATCTTGAAAGATGCTTCTGCCACAGCTATTTATGGAACCAATGGTGCCAATGGTGTTATTCTGATTACTACCAAGCATGGTAAATCAGGAAAACCTACTATCAGATATAGTGGCTATATCGGTTTAGAAGATTTTTCTCATAAATTGAAGTTCTGCGATGGAAACCAGATTATCCAGCGTTACAAGGATTATATTGCTATCAATCCTGGTGAGAGCATGTATAATGATAATGTTAAGTATGCAAATGAAGCTGAAAATTATGAGAAAGGTATTCAGACAGATTGGATTTATGATGAAGCTTCACAAACAGGAATTATCACAGACCATAATATCAGTGTAGCAGGTGGTGCAGAAAGAGTCAGATACTATGTTTCTGGTGATTATCTGAGCCAAAAAGGTGTATTGAAGGGATTCAACTATAAACGTTATTCTCTCCGCACCAATATTGATATGGATGTTACCGATTATTTGAAGGTGGGAACTAACACCTATATTGCATCTCATAACCGTGATGGAGGACGTGTTAATTTCTTGAATGCAGAGGCTATGTCTCCTTGGGGAAAGATGTATAATGAAGATGGTAGCTACTGCATTTATCCTATGTATTCTGAGCAGTTGTGGGCCAATCCTATGATTGGTCAGACCAAGCAGGCAGAACGTCGTCAATGGAATGTTAGCATCAATGGTTTTGCTGAAATGGATTTCGGAAACATCTGGAAACCATTAGCTGGCTTGAAATATAAACTCAATGCAGGTTTCTCTTATGCGCCAGCCCGTACAAATACCTATACAGGTGCTGCAGCTAATGATCTGAATGGAACTGGTGAAATCATCAACAAGGATACTCAGACCTATACTATCGAGAATATCCTTACTTATGCAAAGGATATCGAAAAGCATCATTTCGATTTAACGGGATTGTATGCTGCTTCTCGTAAAAAATATTCGGAGTCAACAGCTAAAGGTAGCAAGTTTATCAATGATGACCTCGGATTTGATAATCTGGAAGGTGCAGAGTCAGCTTCTGTGAAATCTTATGCAGATTTATACACTACCGTTTCACAAATGGGACGTTTGAACTATTCTTATGATAGTCGTTATCTGTTTACATTTACTGTACGTCGTGACGGTTCTTCTGTATTTGGAGAGAATAACAAGTATGGTGTATTCCCTTCTGTAGCATTGGGTTGGAATATTGCAAACGAACAGTTCATGCAGAAGTCTCAGAATTGGCTGAATAACTTAAAGCTTCGCCTTTCATATGGTAAATCAGGTAATGAGGCAATCGGCGTATATCAGACATTGATGAAAATGGACGTGAAAAAATTTGCTATGGGTAAAAATTCTGTAGTAGGTCTTGTTCCAAATAGTCGTATGGGTAATTCCAACCTCTCTTGGGAGACTACCAAAACTTTCAATGTTGGTTTAGACTTTGGACTGTTGAATAATCGTATCAATGGAAACTTGGATATTTACACTTCAACAACAACAGGTTTGCTTCTGAAGCGTAATTTGCCTAAGGTGTCAGGCTTCAGTGATGTATATGCCAATATGGGTAAAACAGCCAACAAGGGTGTAGAATTTACTGTAAACTCAAAGAATATTGTTACCAAGGACTTTACTTGGGGAACAACTTTGGTATTCTCATGGAACCAGAACCGTATCAAGGATCTCTATGGTGATGGTAAGGACGATTTGGGCAACCGCTGGTTCATAGGTCAGCCTATCGGTGTAATCTATGATTATGACATGGTAGGAATCTGGCAGGAAGATGAAATAGCCGCTGGATTACATAAGAAATGGGATCCGGTAGCAGAAGCTGGTGACGTAAAGTTGGCAGACCGTAATAACGATGGCAAGATAGATGATAACGACCGGCATGTTAAGGGACAGACTACTCCAAAATGGATAGGAGGTATTACCAATACCTTTACCTACAAAGGTTTGTCCTTGAGTGTATTCATTCAAACTGTGCAGGGAATGAAGAAGAATAATAATCTTATTGGTATGGCTGGAGATGAGATGGGCCGTCGTAATACAACTACAGAGATTGGCTACTGGACTCCAGAGAATAAGAGTAATGAATGGCGTTCTTTGCGCAAAAACTCAAATAAACATGGATATGGATTTGCCCAGAATGCAAGCTTTACCCGTGTTAAAGATGTTACATTGAGTTATGCTTTCCCAGAAACAACCATGCATAAAGTGGGATTAGGTGGCTTGACTGTATACTTCACAGGTCGCAACCTTTTCACCTTTACCGACTGGATTGGATGGGATCCTGAAACCCGCCAGGATGGACGTGGATCAGGAAATTGGGAAGACAACTATCCAATGACAAAGAGTTATACATTCGGAATCAACTTGACATTCTAAAATTGAAAACAATGAAACTAAATAAGATTATAATTGCTTCTGCAGTAGCCTCTGTATTGGCATTGGGAAGCACATCATGTAGCGATAGCTTTCTTGATGAGAAGATGTACTCTAACTATGGAACCGATGTTTCTGATGTGAATGCTAAAGTTTTAGGTTTACACTATCAGATAGGTCAACTTTTAGGAATATCATGGCCTCAAGGTTTTTGGGGTATTTGGCAGGATGGTACAGATGTCGGTGCTCCTGGCGACACAGAGGGTTCAGAGGTTCCATTCTATAAGTATGGAGAGCTGAACTCTGAGAGTTTAGGCGTACGTCTTTATTGGGAAAGACTATATAGCATCATCAATGGTGCAAATCAAATTATCTCAGCCAATGGAGAAGATGCCAGTGCTACAGCGTGTGTAGCAGAAGCTAAATTTTTCCGTGCTTATTGTTATAACAAGTTGGTTACTGGTTGGGGAGCAGTTCCTTTGATAACAGAGTCTGCGTCTAATCCAAAAACAGACTATACTCGTACACCTGTGGCAGAGATTGACGTTCAGATAGAGAAGGATATCACTGAGGCTATTGCAGGTCTTCCTGAAGTGAATGCATTGACAAAAGAATCACGAATTAGCAAGGATGCAGCTCGTATGGTTGCAGCAGAAGCTTTTCTTCGCATAGGTATGCGTGACAACTCATACTATAAGAAAGCTGAAGATGCTATAACCCCAACAATTACCAGTGGAAATTACAAGCTGATTTCTGAACGTTATGGTAAATTTACGGGTGAGGCTGGTGATTACTATCATGATATGTTCCGTTGGGGAAATCAACGCCGAAGCCAAGGTAATACCGAAGGAATATGGACTTATGAACAGGAATATAATACTTCTGTATCTGGCGGTACTATTGACAATGCACAGCAGCGTCGTAACTGGGTTCCTGCCTTCCATAAGTTATCAGACTTTATGCAGAATGCTGATTCTATAGGTGGACGTGGAAACGGTCGCCTTCGTTTGAGTAACTATGTAAAATATGGAATTTTTGAGGAAGGTGACATCCGTAACTCCAACTTCAATATCCGTCGTACCATCTATTGTAACAAGCAACCGAAGGCAGATAAGGCAACCATTGGTATCAATGCTAATGGATATTGGGAAAATGACGAAAGTAAAGTTGTCAAGAAGATTACAATTGGATTGGGTGATAAAGTATATTGCCATGAAGCAGACACTTTGAATGTAATGTATCCACATACAACAAAGTGGGGTGCATACGACCCTACAGATGACTTTGGATATGCAATGGTCAAGGATATTCCTTTGATGCGATTTGCTGAAGCCTACCTGTTAAGAGCTGAAGCTCGTTTCCGTCAGGGCAATAGTCAGGGGGCAGCTGATGATATCAATGTTCTCCGTGACCGTGCATTCAAGGATTATCGACAGATTGCTCCTGGAGCTGGCAAGGTTAGTGCTTCTGATATTTCCATCGATTTCATCCTTGATGAGCGTATCCGAGAACTGGTAGGCGAGGAAAACCGACGCTTCACATTAATGAGAACAGGACAACTTGCTAATCGTGTTAATATGATGGTTACCAAGTGGGCAGAGAAATCAGAAAATAAGAGAATCTCTGGCTTTGATGCAAATAAGCATATCTTATTACCGATTCCTTTGACCGAGATTCAGCTTAACAAGGATGCTAAATTGGAGCAAAATCCAGGTTATGAGGTTGATGAAAAATAATATTTTTATCTGCTAAATATGAAGTAAGAGGGTGTGTCATAAGTTAATGATGCACCCTTTTTGTCGTTTCTATGAAGCTGTATTCATAAATACTATTGATGCAAAGATTCTAACTACATCATACATCATTTCGCGCAGAATGGTGATAGGAAAAGCCATCTATGGTAAATAACAAATTTGTAGAGGGGAGAAGTGATGATTTGCATTTGTTTTCCTGCATTTTCCCGATTTGTATCCCTTTTATACCGAATAATAGACCCCGAAAAGGGGCTTTTTCTTTAATTTTGCAATCGGAATAAACAATTAGCGTATTCACTAACTTAATAATAACTTCAGTAAAATGAATAAACTATTCACATTTATCATGTTGTGGATGATGTATTGCCTTCCAACCCTGGCACAGGCTCCGATGGACGGAGGCGTGTGGAAGGACAATACCGGCAAGCATATCAATGCACATGGTGGCAACATCTTCAACTACAAAGGTACCTACTACTGGTATGGCGAAAGCCGTTCGCAGGATGGTAAGCCTTACAGCTCTCTCGGCGTAAGCTGCTTTACTTCCAAGGATCTCAAGAAATGGACCAACCATGGATTGGTGCTTCCTGTATCTAATGAACCAGGCAGCGACATCGAGGGTGGTTGCATCATCGAGCGCCCTAAGGTGTTCTATAATCAGAAGACCAGGAAGTTCGTCATGTGGTTCCATCTCGAACTGAAGGGTAGGGGCTATGGCGCTGCCCGTTATGGTGTGGCTACCAGCGATACTCCTTTCGGACCTTTCAAGTTCATCCGTTCTGGAAGAGTGAATCCGGGTATCTATCCTGTAGGGTTCGCCAAGCCAGATACTACCGACCTCAAGCATCAGCTTCTCTTCCCGGAACTGAAGAGCTGGTGGACTCCGGAATGGCGCAAGCAGATAGAGCGCGGCATGTTCTGGATGAGAGACTTCGAGGGAGGACAGATGGCACGAGACATGACCATCTTCATCGACGATGATGGCAAGGCTTACCATATCTATTCTTCTGAAGAAAATCTGACGCTCCAGATCGCACAGTTGACAGACGACTACATGCAGCACAACGGAAGCTACGTAAGAGTTGCAGCAGGTGGGCAAAACGAAGCTCCAACTATCTTCAAGAAGAATAACACATATTGGATGATTACCAGCGGATGTACCGGATGGGCTCCAAATGCTGCCCGCATGTTCAAGGCTAAGAATATCTACGGCCCTTGGGAACAGTTGCCTAATCCATGCCGTGGTGAGGGTGCCGACAAGACCTTCGGCGCTCAGGGTACCTTTATATATAAGGTGGAAACAGCAGCACAGAAGAAGATGTTCCATGGTGCCGACTATGTATTCATGGCAGACATGTGGAATCCTAAACACTTGAGTGACAGTAGACACTTGTGGGTACCAATTTCCTGGGAAAACGGTGCGCCAGTGTTGAAAAAATAATAAAAAATACGGTCGCTCTGCTTGTTTCTAATTAATTATACATATCTTTGCAGTTGCTTAGCTGAGGCTACTGGCAACTTTCAACTTACAATTATTAATAACAACAAACAATATACAACTATCTATGAATTATATATTTAAAAGTATCATGATGACCCTCGTCTTGGCGCTGATTCCTTTTATGGGAATTTCTGCTAAGAAGAAGGCAGTTCAGCAGAGCGACCGCCAATATTGGTGCTCGCTTGCCTACAAAATGGCCCAGCCTGTTCTGGAAAACATGGCTAAGGGCGAGTTACAGAAGAACATGCAGACAGAGTTCAGTCCCAGCTTCGACAACCGCAACAAGAAGGTGCTCTATATGGAGTGCTTCGGCAGACTGATGGCTGGCGTGGCTCCATGGCTCACTCTTCCAGATGATGCTACTGCCGAAGGCAAGCAGCGCAAGCAGTTGCGTGAATGGGCTTTGGCTTCTTACAAGAATGCCGTAGACCCTCAGAGTCCTGACTATCTCTGCTGGGGCATCGGCGGTCAGAACCTGGTTGATGCAGCCTATGTCGCCGAGAGTTTCCTCCGTGCTTACGATACACTCTGGAAGCCTTTGGACGAGGTGACCAAGCAGCGATACCTGAAGGAGTTTGCCAAGCTCCGCCACATCGACCCTCCTTATACCAACTGGTTGCTCTTCTCTTCAACCATCGAGAGCTTCATGGCAAAGGCGGGTGGCGATTTCGATGAATATCGCGTGAATTCGGCCTGCCGCAAGGTAGAGGAGTGGTATGTAGGTGATGGCTGGTATGCTGACGGTCCTTCGTTTGCATTCGATTATTACAGCAGCTATGTGTTCCATCCTATGTATCTGGAAACTCTCCAGGCGATGGTAGATGCCAAGGTCAATTCCCGTCTCGACTATCAGAAGTATTATGACAGAGAGTTGAAGCGCTGCCAGAAGTACAGCATCATCCTCGAAAGATTCATCTCTCCTGAAGGAACCTTCCCTGCATTCGGAAGAAGTATTCCTTACCGTATGGCTACGATGCAGCCGCTGGCTCTGATGGCATGGTACCAGAAGTTGCCTAAGGATTTGAGCAACGGTCAGGTGCGTGCAGCTCTTACCAAGGTGCTCCATCGCATGTTCGACCAGCAGAACAACTTCAACGAGAAGGGTTATCTCTCTATCGGTTTCTGCGGAAACAGCCAGAAGAACGTTGCCGACTGGTATACCAACAACGGTTCGCTCTATATGACAACCCTCGCCTTCATGCCTCTCGGCTTGCCAGCCGACCATCCTTTCTGGACCGATGCAGCACAGCCTTGGACCCAGGTGAAGGCATGGAACAACCAGCAGTTCCCTAAGGATCACCAGTGGAAGGACGAGATTGTTACCAAGGACAAGTGGTAATTTTATAATGAGAAATTACAAATGACAAATTAGAAATGTTCAAATGCAGTATAGCTGCCGGTCATTTCTCATTTGTAATTTCTCATTATAATAACCATTTCTCATTTCTCATTTGTAATTTCTAATTTCTCATTAAAAAAATGGTGAACAAGATAATAATGATGATGGCTGCTGCAGCCTTAGCTTTGCCTCTGAGCGCAGCACAGCCAGCCAAGAAGACCGCTAAGGTCAAGAAACAGAATAAGAAGGAAGTGAAGGCTACCAAAAAATGGGACCACGAACAAGTAGTGGAACTCATCAAGAAGGTGAACACCTACTGGCAGAGCAATAATAAGGCAGAGGTTCGCGCTTTCTGGGATAATGCCGCTTATCATACCGGCAACATGGAGGTATATAAGATGCTCAAGGATCAGAAAATGCTCGACTATTCTATCCGTTGGGCAGAGCACAACGACTGGACCGGTGCTACAGAGGCAAACCCAGCCAAGTGGAAGTACAAGCCATACGGCGAGGGGAAAGATCACGTACTCTTCGGAGACTGGCAAATCTGCTTCCAGACTTACATCGACCTCTACAACATCGAGGCCGCCAAGGGAAATGCAGAAGCTTCTGAATTTATGGTAAAACGCGCCAAAGAGGTAATGCACTATGAGGCTTACTCTGAAGCTACAGATTACTGGTGGTGGAGCGATGCCCTCTATATGGTAATGCCGGTAATGACCAAGATGTACAAGTTGACGGGAGATACCAAATATCTCGACAAGCTCTACGACAATCTCCTCACTACCGACGAGATCATGCTTGACAAGGAGACCAACCTCTACTTCCGTGACGGCAAGTATGTCTATCCTAAGCACAAGAGTGCAAACGGAAAGAAAGACTTCTGGGCTCGTGGCGACGGATGGGTTCTTGCCGGTCTGGCTAAAGTGCTCCAGGATATGCCTAAGGACTACAAGTACTACAAGTTCTTCGTAGACAAGTTCCAGCGTCTTGCCGACATCGTAGCCAAGACTCAGCAGAAGGAAGGCTACTGGACTCGCTCAATCATGGACCCCAACCATGCTCCCGGACCAGAGACAAGCGGCACAGCCTTCTTCACCTACGGCATTCTGTGGGGTGTAAACAATGGCTATCTCGCCAAGAAAGACTACAAGAAGTGTATCGACCGCGCATGGCAGTACATCTCTGAGACTGCTGTTCAGGCTGACGGCAAGGTAGGCTACGTGCAGCCCATCGGCGACCGCGCCATCCCCGGTCAGACTGTAGATGCCAACTCGCAAGCCAACTTCGGTGTGGGTGCCGTACTGCTGGCATCATGCGAGTATTATCGCTACATCAACAATCAGAAATAAATTAAAGCCACAGAATAATGAGAAAATCATTTATCATCACAGCCATGGTTGCTATGGCTCTTAGCGTGAGTGCAGCCAAGGTAAAGAAGGCAGCAGCGCCTGTGGAGCTGATGCCTACATGGACCGAATGGCACGACTTGCAGGTGAATGAGGTGAACCGTTATGGTCTACACACCAACTTCTTCGCCTATGAGAACATGCAGACTGCTCTCTCCGGCAACATGGCACAGTCGGCCAATTACCTCTCGCTTGAGGGAGCGTGGAAATTCAACTGGGTGGCCGATGCCGACCAGCGTCCCACCGATTTCTACAAGACCAACTACGACGACTCGGCTTGGAAAACCATGCAGGTGCCTGG
>OJAW01001081.1_pt1 | contig 16786 bp, 10 predicted proteins | sample 1589151 | NCBI WGS metagenome assembly OJAW01 (sample SAMN03283290) | human gut metagenome | biome: human-associated habitat; material: feces | host: Homo sapiens | place: Peru | collected 2012
AAAAGAATACGGCAAGGCAATATCAGACAGGTTTTTCTCTACATGGATAGTGTAAACTAATTTTGAACACCTACTTAAAGTATTTGGCCAGGGCTTAATCCGGCCGCAGCGTTGAAAAACCAGCGACTGCTTCCTTGAAACCTCGCCAAGTTCCAGGTCTGAAAAACGTCTATCTGTTTATCAGCTACAAAGTTAGCAATAAAAAACTTATCAATAGGCATAAGTTTTCTTGTTTTTTCAGCCTTTCTTGTTGCCATTGGGAGAAATGGCAGGTGGGCTTACAAAAAAACGGGGCAGGCGCCCAGCGCGATGTTGGAAACCTGCCCCATTTAGAGGATGGCGTATGGAGTGGAGCGGAACTATGCCCGTTGCCGTTTGTGTTTCAGAAGACTCCAAGCCTCACGCGTCCAGAGCACCATTGAAGAGCCGAGGAGAATGATCAGCCAGTCGGCGGGCTTCAGACTGACGACGTTGAAAAATTCCTGCACGCCTGGCACTTCAATCATGACGATTTGGCCAGTGAGGATGATGGCCACCGTCGTCAGCAGGCCCTTGCAGCCTTTAAAGTGGAGGGCGCTGCGGCCCGTGTCGAAGGCGCGGGCGTTGAAGAGATAGAAAAAATGCGTCATCACGAAGATGTTGAAGAGCAGGGTCAGTTCGTAGGGTGTCATGTTGGACTTCTGGCCCCAGTGGAGGTGCAGTAAGTCCGTGAGGCAGGCGACGTCGGCATGTTGGAATATATAGAGAAATCCCAAGAGCAGAAAGAAGAAAAACACCCCTACGCCGATGATTTCTGCGGCCATCTGTCGCGTGATGATAAACGCATTGCGGTCGCGCGGTTTGTTTTTCATCACTTTCTCAGAAGGAGGTAAAGAGGCCAGTGCCACGGCAGCCAGCGTGTCCATGATGAGGTTGATCCACAGCATCTGCGTGACGGTCAGCGGCGATTCCGTTCCCATAAACGAACCGCTGAGCACGAGCAGGCAGGCCGTGACGTTGACCGTCAGTTGGAAGAGCAGGAAACGCTGGATGTTTTGATAGAGCGAGCGTCCCCACATAACGGCTTTGCCGATGGAGGAAAACGAATTGTCGATGATGGTGATGTCGCTTGCTTCCTTGGCCACGCTCGTGCCGTCGCCCATGGAGAGCCCCACGTGGGCCGCCTTCAATGCTGGGGCGTCATTCGTTCCGTCGCCCGTGACGGCCACCACCTGGCGGAGTCTTTGCAGCGTTTCCACCAGGCGCTTCTTGTCCATCGGCCTTGCCCGCGAGATGATTTTGAGTTGCGGTACGCGCTGGTCGAGCTCCGCATCGGAGAGCGCCGCAAATTCCGGTCCGGTGATGATGTTGCGCTCGTCATCGCTTTCAGTCCAAAGGCCAATCTGCCTTGCAATCTCCCGGGCCGTTCCCGACGTGTCGCCCGTCACCACCTTGATGTCGATGCCCGCCTTCACACATTCGCTGATGGCCTGCGGCACCTCCTCGCGCACAGGGTCGGCGATGGCCGTGATGCCCATGAAATGCCAGGCGTTGGCCGTGATGTCGCCGTTGCGAATGGCCGTTTCGTCATCGGCAAGTACTTGATAGGCGAAGCCGAGCGTGCGCATTGCCGCCTGCTGGTATTTCTGCAGTTGCAGCGAGAATGCTTCCTGCGACACGCTGGCCTCCTTGCAGCGGGCGAAAACGATTTCTGGCGCCCCCTTCACGTAGAGGATGCGTTGGCCGGGCCTGGCAGCCGATGTCACCACCGTTGCCATCAGTTTGCGCTCCGTGGAAAACGGCAGTTCCTCCACCACCTCCGCCGCTTCCCGCATCTGGCGGTAGTCCTCTCCTTGGTCGTGCAACCAGAGCAGCAATGAGCCCTCCGTGGGGTTGCCCAACACCTGCGGATGCTCCGCCTCTGTGAAATCGAGCGAGGCCGTGGAATTGACCGCCATGTTTTTAAAAAGCAGCGGTAGGCAACTGTTGTCGGCATAAAGTTTCATGTCGCTCACGCGCATTTGGTTTTGCGTCAGCGTTCCCGTCTTGTCCGTGCAAATAACCGTTGTCGCCCCCATAGTTTCGCAGGCGTGGAGTTTCCTCACCAGGTTGTTTGTGCGCAGCATGCGCCGCATGCTGTAGGCCAGGCTCAGCGTCACCGTCATCGGCAGACCTTCTGGCACGCTCACCACGATGAGCGTCACGGCAATCATCAGCGTTTGCAGGAGATAGGCCAAAAAATGCACCCATTCGAAGTCGTAACTCAGGAAAAACATCAGGAGACGCCCCGCCATCACGGCTGCAGCGATGCCATAGCTCACCTTCGCCACCATCCGGCCGAGACCGTCGAGCTGCTCGTCGAGCGGCGTCTTCACCGAGTTGTCAATCTGCGCCGCCACGAACACCTTGCCCTGTTCCGTATGGTCGCCAACCGCCGTCACTTCCATGATGGCGTGTCCCTCCATCACCTTTGTGCCCTTCATCACGCAGTTAGTCGGGAACGTGGCCTCCTGGTCAAGCGCCACCTCGTCGGTGGATTTACGGCAGAGCGGTTCGCCCGTGAGCGTCGATTCGTCGACGGATAGATGGGAGGCGGCCAGCAGGCGGCCGTCGGCAGGCACTTCGTCGCCCGTGTTGAGAACGGCCACATCGCCCACGACTACTTCCTTGCGCGGTACGTTGGTCGTGTTGCCGTTGCGGACCACTTCCACCAGCTCGTCGTCGTTCACTTGGTTGAGTACGGCAAATTCCTCGTCGGCCTTCATCTCGAAATAAAACGAGAGACCGGTGGCCAAAGCAATGGCCACGAAAATGCCTACCGGTTCGAAAAACACTTCCGCTCCATCGTTGAGGCCGTAAAATTCGTAGACAGAGATGCAGATGGAGAGAAATCCCGCAATGAGCAGGATGACAATCAGTGGGTCTTTGAACTTGTTGAGAAACTGTTTCCAGAGCGGCGTCTTGGCGGGCGGCGTCAGGAGGTTCTCGCCGTGCTTTTCGCGGCTTTTGAGTACCTGTTCGTCGGTCAGTCCGCAGAAATGGTGGGTTTGTGCCATAGTTTAGGGTGATGTATTATGAAAGGTTGAAAGCGTGGGGCTGGCGTTTCGAGGCGGCGCTTGCAAGCTGTGGCATGCCTTCTCGGTCTGATGCCATTTCGTTTCAGTCGGATGTGATGCTTTTCCTGTTATGTAGGTGAATACCTACTTATAATTGTAATCTTTTTATGGGGCGCCTCGAAACCATCGTTTCAAGGTGCCCCATAAATCATTTGCGTTCCAGTTCTTGCAGGCTCTCCATCTTCTTGTTTTCCAAGAATTCATAGATGCCGCAGAGATGTTCGCGCACGCGTCCGTGTCCAAATTCATAGACCTTCGTGACCAGTCCGTCGAGGAAGTCGCGGTCGTGTGAGACACAGATGAGCGTTCCATCGAAGTCCTTCAGCGCCTGCTTCAGCACGTCTTTTGTGCGCAGGTCGAGGTGGTTAGTCGGTTCGTCGAGAATCAGCAGGTTGACGGGTTCCAAGAGCAGTTTCAGCAACGCCAATCGCGTGCGCTCTCCGCCCGAAAGCACCTTCACCTTCTTCGTGCTCGCTTCGCCGCCAAACATAAACGCGCCCAAGAGGTCGCGGATTTTGTTTCTGATTTCGCCCTTCGCCACGTCGTCGATGGTTTGGAAAACGGTCAGTTCGCCATCGAGCAGCGAAGCCTGGTTTTGTGCGAAATAGCCAATCTGCACGTTGTGGCCGAGTTGCAGGGAGCCCTCGTGCTGCAGTTCGTTCATGATACATTTCACCAAGGTGGACTTACCTTCGCCGTTTCTTCCCACGAAGGCCACCTTGTCGCCGCGTTCAATCGTGAGCGACACATTGGCGAAGATGCGCTTCTCGCCGAAGGCCTTGCCAACGCCATCCATAATGACCGGATACTGGCCGCTGCGCGGCGACGGCGGGAACTTGAGACGCAGGGCCGAGGTGTCTTCCTCGTCTACCTCCACCAGTTCCAGTTTTTCCAGCATCTTCACGCGGCTCTGCACCTGGAAGGTCTTGGAATACGTGCCTTTGAAGCGCTCGATGAAATCCTTGGTCTCCTGAATCATCTTTTGCTGTTCCTCATACTGCTTCATCTGCTGTTCGCGGCGTTCCGCTCTCAGTCGCAGATATTCAGAATAGTTGACCTTATAATCGTAGATGCGTCCCATCGTCACCTCGATGGTGCGCGTCGTGATGTTGTCAACGAATTTGCGGTCGTGGCTGATCACCACCACGGCCTTGCCACTCTGGATGAGGAAATCTTCCAGCCATCCGATACTCTCGATGTCGAGGTGGTTCGTCGGTTCGTCGAGAAGCAGTACGTCGGGATTTTGCAGCAGCATCTTGGCCAGTTCGATACGCATGCGCCATCCGCCAGAAAACTCCGACGTCTGACGGTTGAAGTCCGTGCGCTCAAATCCCAGTCCGAGCAGCGTTTTCTCCACGTCTTCCTCGAAGTGGGTCATGTCAATCGCATAGAACTTCTCGCTCATGGTGGCCACCTGCTCAATCAGTGCCATATATTCATCGCTCTCGTAGTCGGTGCGCTCCGCCAGTTGCTTGTTGATTGCCTCAATTTCCGCCTCCATCTTGTGGAGGTGTGCAAACGCTTGCGAGGCTTCTTCAAACACCGTGCGCCCGTCTTCCGTCATGAGGTGCTGGGGAAGATAGGCAATCGTTGTGTCTTTCGGGGCTGAGACCGAGCCGCGCGAGGCTTGGCGCACGCCTGCCAGAATCTTGAGCAACGTGCTCTTTCCCGCGCCGTTCTTTCCCATCAGGGCAATGCGGTCTTTGTCGTTGATAACGAATGAAATGTCTTTGAAAAGGGTGGTGCCGCCAAATTCGACGGTCAATCCATCAACTGATACCATATAAATATTTTAGTTGTGAAAGCTTAGAACTTGCAAAGGTACAACATGTTTTTCAATAATTTACGATGTCCTGAGTGAATAGCTCGCTATAAAATTGTAAATTTGTCGGCAGCAAATGGCTTTTGCGCAAAGGCGGCAAGCGATGCGGTGCATTCACGCCCGCTTGCGCGGCAGCCGCTGCCAGCGCTCTCGCTTTGGCCCAGCCTTCCCCTCTTTTAAACTTTAAAAATCACCTCAACAATTGCAAAAATCCCTAAATTAGCAGGCAAAGTCTTTCCGTATATTCTTTAGATTTTTAGGCACTCGCTTCTGTTGATATCTTCCACGCAGTCACCGCCATAGAGGAACACGTCAGACATGGCTAACATTATCTTGATCTTGTCCCACTGGTAGCCGTTGTAGGTAGAACTGCGAACACCAAGAGTGCCGTTGATGACTTTGTCAAGTGAAAGTGCATAGAAAGCCTTGCTTGCGTGATAAATACCTCCGAAAGGAGTGATCTTCTCAGATTTTATGTTTACCTTTGCCATATGTCAGATATTCTTTATTTGAGTTTTAAGCAGCACTAAGGTAAGTGAAATTTCTGACATATGCAAGCATTGTGTAATTTATTGTTATCCAACGACTTGCTTTCTTGTGAAAATAACAAGTCTGCTAATTTAATGCGTATGACAAAAGAAGAATTTTTCACGCTCTTATCTGAAGAGGTTAAGACCTACAAAGATTTTCTTGAAACCACTAATAACGAGTGGATTGTCAAGGGATTCATTGATGTTGATAAGAACGTGTACACCATAACAAACGACACGAAAGTAGTATCTAAAATTATAGAGATTCTTCTCATTCCTAAATTAGATAGATTTGCGAAGGCTCATAATATGGAATTAGAATTACCTTCTAAGCAAAACTATTACCCAGACTTGACCTTCAAAGATAACGAAGGGCATTTGTTTGCTGTTGATTTCAAGTCAAGCTATTACACCTCTGACTCTGTTAATGGTTTGACGTTAGGTTCTTATTGGGGCTATTTTAGGAATAGGGACAAGAAAATGAGTATGGACTATTCTTACAATTCATATTCATCTCACACCGTATTGGGAATGCTTTATAAACAAAGCGACTGTGATGCTAATGAGCGTGAAGTCTTTGGTATAGATGAACTCGATGTAATCCATTCAGTGATTGAAAATTTCGTTTTCTTTGTCCAACCCAAATGGAAAATCGCTAATGATATTCCAGGAAGTGGTAACACAAGAAATATAGGAGGAATCACTAATATAATATTAAAAAGTTGTTCAATGGCGAAGGACCTTTTTCTTCGTTAGGAGAAGATGTTTTTGATGATTATTGGATGGGATATTTCAATAAAGATGATGCTAAAAAGGCTGGCATCGGAGCACCCCACTATAACAATCTGAAAAGTTACAAGGAATATCTCAAATTACAAGCTGATAAACTGACAAAATTATAATTATGCCCGTAATAGTACCTCCTATCAAATCTCAGGGAATAAAGACCAAACTAGTCCCTTGGATTAACGACTTAATAGCGCAATCAGAATTAGATTTGCCTAATACTAATTGGATAGAACCTTTCTTTGGAACAGGCGTGGTAGGTCTTAATGCTCCTGTTGGGGGCAATAGATACATTGCAGATAGTAATCCTCATATCATCAATTTCTACAATGGCGTTTTAAATGGTGATATTACTCCGTATAACATGCGGGAATATCTAGAATATGAAGGTTCTCTACTAGCAAATGCAGATGAGGATGGTTATGTACACTATAGAACGGTTAAAAACCGCTTCAACACAGAACATAGCCCATTTGACTTTATCTTCTTGTCTCGTGCAGGTTTTAATGGAATGATGCGTTTTAACCGTCGTGGAGAATGGAATATCCCATTTTGTAAAAAGCCACTACGTTTTGCTCCTGCTTATGTTACTAAGATTTGTAACCAAATTGCAGCAGCTCAAAGAGTAGTTCAAAGAAATCATTGGGAATTTCACAATCAAAACTTTATTGAAACTATCAATCATGCTCAGGCCGGTGATTTAATCTATTGTGACCCTCCATATTTTGGCCGTTATGTTGATTATTATAATGGTTGGACAGAAGAAGATGAAGAGGCTCTATTTCATGCCTTGGAGAATACTCCAGCTCACTTCATTCTATCGACTTGGCATCACAATGAATTCAGAGCAAATGAAATGATGGAACGTTTCTGGAATCACTTCAATGTTGAGACTCAAGAACATTTTTATCATGGAGGAGGACGTATTGAAAATCGACATGCTATGATTGAGGCTTTAGTCTTTAACTTTGACCTTCATGCTCCTATTCAACAGCAATAAGAAGCCCAATTGCCATTAGTCTTTGATTAAGATGGAGCTTTATTATCAATCTCATAATCAAGATTTCACTCTGATAAAAGGTGATACAATGGAACAGCTAAATCATATCAATCAAAAAGTTGATATGATTTTTGCTGACCCTCCCTATTTCTTATCAAAGGGCACATCAAAGTGCATTAACGGAACATGGAAATGCTTCGAGAAAGGAAGTTGGGATCGTATTACTAGTCAAGAACAGATTAATTCTTTCAATAGGAATTGGCTTTCTAAATGCAGGAATCTTTTAAAAGATAGTGGTACCATATTTGTCACAGGCACCTATCATAATATCTTCTCTGTTGCTTCTTGCATGGTCGAACTAGGGTATAAAATATTGAATGTAATAGTTTGGCAGAAGAGTGATGCTAAACCAACTCTTTCTCGCAACTACTTCAATTTTACTACTGAGTATATTGTTTGGGCACGAAAAACCGAGAAAATATCTCATTATTTCAATTGCGACTTGATGGAGCGATTGAATGGTGGTGCTAGAATGTCAGACGTGTGGAGAATACCATTTTTGTCCTCATGGGAATTGAAGTGTGGTAAGCACCCAACGCAAAAGCCACTAAGGCTATTATACAGAATAATATTGTCAGCTACCCATGAAGGAGACTTAATTCTTGACCCATTTGCAGGTAGTTGCACAACAGGAATTGCGGCTAATCTTTTAGATCGAAAATTTATAGGAATAGACCAAAGCCAAGATTTTCTTGATTATGGTATAAGACGGAAGCAAGAAATCGAAGATAAAGAAACAGCTACCAAGATTCTAAAGAAAATGGCAGAAAATCCAGAGGAGGTAACTGTTATGATAAATCACTGCCGTAAGGAGCTCAAAAAGAAGATGATAGAGACTGGTATATGTTATCTTCGTGCTGGCGACTCAAAAGGTTCTCTTTGTATCACACCTGGGTTTGAAAGATTGTCTTATGTTCTACTTCATACAAACGGAGAGGACTGTGAAATGTATAAGCTAAAATCTAAAGGGCATTTTAATATATGGACAAAAGAAACCTTAGAAGAATATGGTTTCAAGCCATCACATGCAGCATATTATATTGTATTGCGTTTTGACAATTCAAAGCCAATACAAATTAAGCAATGTCCTAATCTAAAAGAATTTGGTAACACCTATATTGCAAAGATTAAGCCCCTAAGCGATTTCATGGGGATTAAATAAATCCTTAAATTAGCAGACAAAATCTTTTCGTATATTCTTTAGATTTTTATCGTGCGCATACGCATATCTGCACAAAATAAATCCAAAGACGTTCAAATTAGGACACGACGCCCCTTTCCCCATTGGGGATTGAGATTCAAAAGCCTCGAAAAAAATGGGGCTATCCAAAAGAAAGTTTGTCATACGGCATGCCGGTATACAAATTCAGCCACCAGCTTCTTGCCGTCCTTGTCCATTTGGCGCATACGACGGTAAAGTGGAAGACAAACTTCTTGATTCTTGACGTAGGCGATAAGCTGGTGAACACGGATGACACTGCTCTTATGAAATACGAGAAGAAATTCATGCAGAAGGCTGTCAGTATCATGTACACGGTGTTCTCTTTCAAGAAGGAGCATGGCAGATGCTTCCATCCGAAGTCATTGTTGAGATGGTCGAAGTCGCACTCTCTCGCCCCATGCTTGTTGTACGTTTCGATAACGTTCTTCTCTTTACTGTCCCAGTCATTGGTTATGATGCAGCGGTAGGTGTACCTGTCACCGAAAAGATCTGGTGTACTGTCCTTTCCCTTTGTCCGTTGCACTACAATGCGGTAATGGGAATCCTCCATGAATTGTGTTGACATGACCGAGGCCACTTCCGTTTCCTGCGAGCCTATCTCAACATGCCTCCATTCGCGTATATCTTGTATGCGGCTGTATATTGACGCACTGTGTATGGCCCGTATGTAGAATATGAGGCAGTTGCCGTCAACGGTCCTTATAATATCCTCCGAATAGGAGCCGCCACAGAGGAACACGTCTGACATGGCTGACATTATCTCGTCCCACTGGTAGCCGTTGTAGGTGGAGCTGCGAACACCAAGAGTGCCGTTGATGACTTTGTCAAGTAAAAGTGCATAGAAAGCCTTGCTTGCGTAATAAATTCCTCCGAAAGGAGTGATCTTCTCAGTTTTATGTTTACCTTTGCTATATGTCAGATATTCTTTATTTGAGTTTTAAGCAGCACTAAGGTAAGTGAAATTCCTGACATAGGCAAGCATTGGATAATTTATTGTTATCCAAAGACTTGCTTTCTTGTGAAATTATAAGTCTGCTAGTTTAAGGAAAATGATGACAAATATTCTTTCCCGTTTCCGAACTCACGCCGCATCTCTGATGCTGCTCATCTGTTTCACAGGGCTTATGCCGCAAACAGCACAGGCCGAAGAATTTACCATTTTACAATGGAACATTTGGCAGGAAGGCACGATGGTCAAAGGCGGTTATGACGCCATCGTGGCGGAAATTGTGCGGCTTAAGCCCGATTTCGTCACGCTCAGCGAAGTGCGCAATTATCATAACACCAACTTCACCCGGCGGCTGACCCAGTCGCTGCTTCAGCGCGGACTGACCTATTACAGTTTCAAAAGTAAGGACACCGGATTGCTCAGCCGTTACCCCATCACCGATTCCCTCACCGTTTTCCCTGAGCACAACGACCACGGTTCTATCTACCGTCTGCTCTGTGATGCCAAGGGCAAAAAAATGGCGGTCTATACTGCCCATCTCGATTATCTCGATGATGCCTACTACAATGTGAGGGGCTACGATGGCAGTTCGTTTCGCGAGATACCCATTCCCCGTACCGTCGAAGAAGTGCTCGAGCGCAATGTCAAGTCGCAGCGTGACGATGCCATCCGCTGTTTTATTGAGCAGGCCAAGAAAGACGAAGCAGCGGGATATACCGTTGTCATCGGCGGCGACTTCAACGAACCTTCGCATGAGGACTGGATAGAGGCCACGCGTTACCTCTATGACCATCACGGCCTGGTGGTTCCCTGGACCGTGACGTCGCTCCTCGCTGAGGCTGGCTTTCGCGATGCCTACCGCACCTTCTATCCGAATGTTTTGACGCATCCCGGCTTCACCTTCCCCTCAGACAACCCAGACGTGTCGCCTCAAAAACTGACGTGGGCACCTCTGGCCGACGAGCGCGACCGCATTGATTATCTGTGGTATAAAGGAAAGAATGCGCGGGTGACGGACTGTCGCATCTTTGGTCCTGAAGGCTGCATCGTGTACAGTCGCCGACGCCCGAACCCAACGCGCGAAAATTTCATCAAGCCTCTCGGCGTGTGGCCAACCGACCATAAGGGCGTTTGGATGAAGCTGGAGGTGGAGTGAGAAGTGGGGGGATTGGCCCCGCCTTGTGCTTCTTCCATCCAAGCGCCGACGGCAGCTTTTGAGGCGTGAGTCTGACGGCTCCAAGCAGGGAAAAATATCTCTGAGGAGACAAATTCCTGATTGGAAAATCACGGAGAAATCAGTGAATTAGGAAAAAATAGTAATAAGAAACCACCGCGTTTCAAAAATGCTACGTAAATTTGCCACGCAAAAGCATAGCCATTCGGCTCCCCATAACAAACAAACCAACTCAACGTGAAAAAAATATTCAGCAAATCCATTCGCCTTTTCATGGCTGTTGCCATTTCTGCGGTGTTCTTCGCAGCCTGCGACGACGATACGGCTGCCATTGGCTCCGGCGTTATGCCCGACCAAGACGTGGTGGCAAGTTCCCAGCAGACGTTTAGCGTCAAATCGCGCACCGTGCTTTCAGACTCCGTGTTGGCCAACACCAACAACAGCTATCTTGGTTGCGTGGTTGACCCAGAAACGCGTGCCAAGACCACGTGCAACTTCATGGCGCAGTTTAATGTGCTCGAAAACACCATCTATCCAGAGCGCAAGAAGATGCTGACCGATGCCGAGGGCAAACTGATTATCGACTCCTGCGCCATCCGCATTTTTATCAACGACTATTACGGCGACTCGCTGCAGACGATGAAGCTCGCCGTGCAGGAACTTGATACGGCCAAGGTGATAAAAGAAAACGAGAATTTCTATACCAACCTCTCGCCCGAAGACTATTACACGCCGGGCAAGGGTCAGCGCACCACGCTGAGCTATGCCATCAAAGACCTCAGCCGTCCGGATTCCATCACCTCGCTCAGCCGCAACATCGTGGTGCGTCTGCCAGAGGACTACGGACGTTTCCTCGTTGAGAAATACTACGAGAATCCTAAGTTCTACAGCAATTCCTACCAGTTTATCCATCACGTCTGCCCTGGCTTCTACTTCCAGATAAAGGGCGGCGTTGGTTCGATGGCGCAGGCGCGTACTTCCACGCTCGACATCTTCTTCCGTTACCACAGCACGGAAAAGGGCAAAGACACCATCGTCAACGGTATGCAGCGCATGGCTGCCACGCAGGAAGTCATCCAGCAAACCATGATCGATAATACGATTCCGGCTTCGATGCTCAACCCCGACAACGACTACACCTATATCAAGTCGCCAGCCGGACTTTTCACCGAACTGGAACTGCCGATGAATGAAATCGTTGATGGAGCGCATTACAACGACACGATTAACGCGGCCTCTGTCACCCTGACCACGGTCAACACCAACAACCACACCGCCAACGCCATCGGTGCGCCGGAGCGCATCATGCTCGTGCCGAAGAACATGGCCTATTCGTTCTTCGAAAACAGCCGCGTCACCGACGATTCCTATTCTTTCCTGGCAAAATACAACACAACCTATAACGCCTACTCTTTCTCAAACATCTCGCGCCTTATCACCAATCTGAAGAACAAACGCGACAGGGAAGCTAGCGTTACGCCGCAAGACAGCGAGGCCGTTCGCAAGGCGAAATGGGCCGCTTGGGAAGCGCAAAACCCCGACTGGAACAAGGTGTACCTCATTCCGGTGGATGTCGTGACCACGACGTCGACCAACAGTTACGGCGTTGTCTCCACCGTTATCCACAGCGTGAAAAACCAGTTGGGAATGTACAGCACCATGCTTAAGGGCGGACCGCAGGGACTCGTCAAGATGGACGTGGTCTACAGTCGTTTCGAAAACAAGTAATGGCTTACCATTACTAAATAAAAAACTCATTGGCAGATGGCCCAACCGCCGTTTGGAAAGCCATAGAAGGTGTCCTGAAAATAAGGATTTTGAATCTCGCAGATTCAGTTCCCTATTTTCAGAACACCTTTTTCTTTTCCGCGTGACACCATCTGCATTTTTTTGTTTAACTTTGAAGACTGAACAGCAGCCTGTTCAGATTGATTTCTGCATACAAAACACAATTACACACTATACGCAATGAAAAAAAATCGCAAGAACCTCACAGGGCGCTGCGCCGCCATCGCTTTGGCGTTGCCGCTGACCCTTGTTGGCAGTGCTGCGCTTGAAGCCAAGCCCCTGCCGTTGCCAACCACAACGCAGACGGCCGGCTCGCAGCTCATTGCCGATGTTCGGCAAATCAACCCGACAACCGTCGAAGTCATCTATGCCGATGGCAAGATGATGATGTTCGACTTCTACGGACCTAACATCGTGCGCATCTTCCGCGACGACAATGGCGGCATCCTCCGCGATCCGAAGGCCAAGCCTGAAGCGCAGATCCTGACGGCCAACGCCCGCCGCGCCACTGGCGGTGTGACTGTGAGCAAGCAAAACGGCACAGTCTCCGTCTCCACCTCACGCGCTGCCATCAATATCAACTGCACCACGGGCCTTTTCTCCGTCGTGAACAAGCAGACGGGCGAAACGGTGGTTGACGAAATCGCGCCGGTGGTTTTCGACAAGAGCAAAACCAAACTGACGTTTGCTGCGCGTCCTGATGAATATTTCTTCGGCGGCGGTGTGCAAAACGGACGCTTCTCACACAAAGGCAAGAGCATTGCCATCGTCAACACCAACAACTGGGTTGACGGCGGTGTGGCTTCTCCAACGCCTTTCTATTGGAGCACCCGTGGCTACGGCGTGATGTGGTACACCTTCAAGCCGGGCCGTTATGACTTCGGCGCAACGGAGCCAGGCAAGGTGGTGCTGACGCACGACGAGGATTATCTCGACGCTTTCGTCATGGTTGACAACGGTGCCGTTGAACTCCTCAACGACTTCTATCAGCTCACTGGTAATCCCGTGCTCCTGCCAAAGTTTGGCTTCTATCAGGGCCACCTCAACGCCTACAACCGCGACTACTGGAAGCAAGCGGAAAACGGCTTCATGCTCTATGAAGACGGCAAGCGCTACAACGAGAGCCAGAAGGACAACGGCGGCATCAAGGAAAGCCTCAATGGGGAGAAAAACAACTACCAGTTCTCTGCCCGCGCTGCCATCGACCGTTATCTCAACAACGATATGCCCCTCGGATGGTTCCTGCCTAACGACGGCTACGGTGCTGGCTACGGCCAGACCGGTACGCTGGACGGCAACATCCAAAACCTCAAGCAGTTTGGCGATTATGCCCGCTCAAAGGGTGTAGAGGTGGGACTCTGGACCCAGAGCGACCTCCATCCGCGCGAAGGCGTTGAAGGATTGCTCCAGCGCGACATCATCAAGGAAGTGCGCGACGCTGGTGTGCGTGTTCTGAAAACCGACGTTGCCTGGGTGGGCGCCGGCTATAGCTTCGGCCTCAACGGTGTGGCCGACGTTGGAGAAGTGATGCCATACTATGGCTCAAACGCCCGTCCTTTCATCATCTCTCTCGACGGCTGGGCTGGCACACAGCGTTATGCTGGTATTTGGAGCGGCGACCAGACTGGCGGCGACTGGGAATACATTCGCTTCCACATCCCGACATTCATCGGTTCTGGACTCTCTGGACAACCCAACATCACGTCGGACGTCGACGGTATCTTTGGCGGAAAGAACGTGCCTGTCAATGTGCGCGAATTTCAGTGGAAGACCTTCACGCCGATGGAACTCAACATGGACGGCTGGGGCAGCAACCCGAAATATCCGCATGTGCTCGGCGAACCGGCAACGAGCATCAACCGCTCTTACCTCAAACTGAAGTCGGAACTGATGCCTTACACCTACAGCATCGCTGCTGAGGCCGTTGACGGCAAACCGATGATTCGCGCCATGTTCCTCGACTATCCGAGCGACTATACCCTCGGCACGAAAACTCAGTATCAGTTTATGTATGGTCCTTCCTTCCTCGTGGCTCCAATCTATAAAGACACCAAGATGGACAAGGAAGGCAACGACGTGCGCAACGGCATCTATCTGCCAAACGGCAAGTGGGTGGACTACTACACGGGCGACGTTTACACTGGCGGACGCATCATCAACAACTTCGACGCGCCGCTCTGGAAGCTCCCTGTCTTTGTCAAGGCCGACGCCATCATCCCGATGACCAACCCCAACAACAATCCGAGCGGCATACGCCAGGATTTCCGTGCCTATGAAATCTATGCCGACAGCGATGCTGAGTTCACGGAATACGACGACGACGGCACGACGCAGGAATACCTTTCCGGACGCAACACGCGTACGCTCGTTCATACGCATGTTGACAAGCAGAAACTAACGGTTAGCATCGCTCCGACCATTGGCGGATACAACGGTTTCGTTCGCGAAAAGGAGACGGAACTGCGCATCAACGTTTCGGCACAGCCCAAGAAACTCACCGCCAAGGTGGGAGGCAAGAGCGTGAAGCTCACCGCTGTTTCTTCGCTTGAAGACTTCGAGAAGGGCACCAACGTTTACTTCTACAACGCCGCTCCCAACCTCAACCGCTTCTCAACGCCGGGCACCGAAATGGCCAAGGTGGTGATCAAGAAGAATCCGCAGTTGCTCGTCAAGCTCGGCAAGGCCGACGTGGTTGAACAGGGCGTGGAAGTCGTTGTCAACGGCTTCGAATTTGCACCTGAAAACCGTCTCGCCGTTAGCAGCGGCAGCTTGCAGGCACCGAAGGCTGTTGTCACTGAAAACGGCACCGGCGTCTTCACCCTCACCCCCTCTTGGGAGAAGGTGGCAAATGCCGACTTCTATGAAGTGGAATTTGGCGATATGCTGTATTCAACCATCCGCGATACGGAATTTACCTTCGACGAGCTCCAGCCTGAAACAACCTACAGTTTCAAGGTGCGTGCCGTGAACAAAGATGGCTATTCGCCTTGGACCACCGTCAGTGGCACCACCCAGAGCAATCCGCTCGAATGGGCTGTCAAAGACATCAAGGCCACCTGCACCGCAGAAGGTCAGGGCGGACAGGGCGTGAGCAAGCTCTTCGACTTCGACGAGAAGTCGGGCTGGCACACGAAGTGGGGCGCCAAAGCCGTTCCGTTTGACATGACGCTCGACCTTCGCGCCGTGAGCGAACTCGACCGCATCGAATATATGCCGCGTGAAGACGCTGCCAATGGTACGCTCCTCAAGGGCTCTGTCTCTTACAGCACCGACCGCCAGACTTGGACCACGCCTGTGGCCTTCACTTGGAAGCGCGACAACACCACGAAGACCTTTAAGTTTGAAGGCATGCCGAAGGCACGCTACGTGAAGATTGCCATCACGGAAGCCGTTGGCGACTTCGGTTCCGGTCGTGAAATGTATATCTTCAAGAAAGAGGGCAGCGAAAGCTTCATCCAGGGCGACATCAACCACGACAAGCGCATCGACGAAAACGACCTCACCTCTTATATGAACTACACGGGTCTGCGTGCTGGCGATGCCGACTTCGACTACGTGAAGGACGGTGACATCAACCAGAACGGACTCATTGATGCTTACGACATCTCTGTGGTCACCACGGAACTCGATGGCGGCGTTCGCAACAGCAACGACAAGGTGAGCGGCTCGCTCGTGCTCACGCCAAACAAGAAGACGTTTGCCGCTGGCGACATCATCGAAATCAAGGTGTCGGGCAAGGACCTCCACTACGTGAATGGCTTGAGCTTCGCTTTGCCTTACAACGTCAACGAACTGGAATATGTTGGCACAACGCTGGTCGGCATGAAGGAAATGGATAACCTCACCTACGACCGCTTGCACACCAACGGCCAGAAGGCGCTTTATCCGACCTTCGTCAACCGTGGCAACAACTTCCTCCTTGACGAAGGCAGCCACGAGCTCTTCACCATCAAGTTTAAGGCCAAGAAGGCTGGCAAGTTCAACCTCAAGGCCCAAGATGGCATGCTCGTCGACCGCAACCTCGGAACGGTGAAGTTCTGATAAACCGCAGAAAAACGGCTGATGGCCTCGTCGGCGGCAACGCCCTGAGGCCATAGCAACACATAATAGTATCTCTGCTCCTTTCGCCCCGCCAGTACAGCGGCAGCGGAAGGTGGCAGCTAAACGATAAGCCCCGCGGCATTCCTTGTTTCATCAAGGAGCGCCGCGGGGCTTTTTGTATGCGACCCAGTGGGAAACTCACAGTTTTTGGGGGTATAAGTGGGTGTTCAAAATCCAGAAAATCAAGGTTGGCAAGGAGGCGCTGCGCGAACATTCGGCGAAGGTCTGAGGCGAAGCACTGTAGCTCACTTTGCTCGCA
>OJAW01001084.1_pt1 | contig 16744 bp, 16 predicted proteins | sample 1589151 | NCBI WGS metagenome assembly OJAW01 (sample SAMN03283290) | human gut metagenome | biome: human-associated habitat; material: feces | host: Homo sapiens | place: Peru | collected 2012
TTAGGCATGCCGCCAGCGTTCATCCTGAGCCAGGATCAAACTCTCCAAAAAAAAATAATCTTTTTCGTTTTTAAGTTTTCATCCTAACTAATGAAATTGACTTGTTTATATTTTACTCAGTTTTCAAAGATCATTCATGCGTTTTTTGCAACGCAATATAAATATATCAAATCTGTTAATTAAAGTCAAGTGTTTTTCGATATATTTTTACATTTTTTTCAACTTGCAACTTTTAAAGCATTGCTTTTTTCAAGTGCACAAGTAATATACCAAATTGAGAATAATAAGTCAAGCACTTTTTGTAAAGTTTTTTAACTTTTTTTAAATTTGACATTTCTAAGCTGTTTTCCCCTCAAAAGGTAATGATAATATACCAAATCAAATTGGTTAAGTCAATACTTTTTTTAAAAGTTTTTTATCTTTTTTCTGACATATACATATCTATACATATTATATTCAATTATTGCTTTTTATGAACTATTTTATTTCTTATTTTTAAAAATTGTGCATAGTACTCATAATTAGTTTTTCCATCAAACATTGGTGAATCATTTACATATTCTTTAATTAAATCTTCTAGTGCTTTTTGCAAGATTGTATCTAAGTCATCAGAATATTTTAATATTTTTCTATGATAATTATATTCTAAAACATCTAGTATTTTATATTCGCCACTTGGAAACACTCTAAGATCTAAATCATAGTCTATATATTTTATAGTGTTATCTTCGATAATAAATGGACTTGCTATATTACAATAATAATATATTCCATCTTTTTTTAATTGAGCTATTATGTTATACCATTTATTTTTAAAAAAATACATTATAGCCGGTTCTTTAGTTTTCCATGCTATACCTTCGGCTCTTATTACCTGTGTTTTACAATTTGCAAATACCATATAATCTTTTTTATCTTCTAATAAGATTGCCTCATCCCAAGATCTATGTATTTTACCATTATGCTTATAACATTGTATTTGGTATTTGCTCCCTATTTCATATTTCATTTTAACCATTCCTTAAATATTATTATATATCAATAATAAAAAAAAAGGAACAAATTTATTCCTTTTTTATTCATATTTAATAATAATTTACTAAATAATTTTTTTGATATATCTAACCGACATTCATAGAGTCTGACTTTAAAATATTAATTGTTTCAAACAGTCCATCTTCTATAGAATAATTTGCTCTCCAACCCAATTCGTTTATTTTCTTAGAGTCCATAAGAGCTTTAGTAGCTGTCGAATAGCCCTTTCTTTCGACTTCATCTGGTAGTTCGAACTTAACTTCCTTATTGTTATATCGAGACAAAATTTTTGCTAAATCTTTCAATTTAATGTTAGATTTTTCGTCACTTATATTATAAGCTTCGCCATTAGCTCCATTAGTAAGAAGTGTCATCATTGCACTTACAGCATCTGCCACATAGATATATGAGAATAATTGGTTTCCCTCACTTTTTAGTATAATATCTTCTCCATTAACTGCATTTTTTATAAATTGTGCTAAAGCCTTGCTATCATCAGCAAGCATTGTTGGCCCATATATTCGACTTAATCTACCAATCACTATATTCATATCATATTGACTTATATAAGCTTGGCACAAAGCTTCGCATACTCTTTTGCTTTCAGGATAACCAGCTCTAACAGTATTACAATTAATATATCCTAAATAATTTTCGTCAAATAAATCTACATCCCCTTTATTTTCACCATATATTTCAACAGATGACATCATCAAAATTTTATTAGGTTTATGTGCAATAGAATAATCCAAAATATTATTTAGTCCAATTACATTAGTTGCAATAGTTCCTACTGGATTTGTAGAATATTGTTTAGGATGAGTGTTACTAGCTGCATGAATAATATAATCAAAATGGATATCAAATTCAAATTTATTGCACACATCTTGAATAATATAAACTAAATTCCCTCTATTTTTGCCGTTGTATTTTTCTATTTCATAATAAGAAAATCTGTTTAATAGTTTTTCTTCATTTCTACATAACATATAAATAGTTATGTTAGCGTCTAAATTATTATTTCTATACATTAACACATCTACTAAAAAAGAACAAATTAATCCTGAAGCTCCCGTTATCAAAATGCTGGAATTATTAAATTTATCAAAATTAACTTGATTGTTTAAAGCTACCTTTTTTATAGAATCTAAATACATTTTATTATCTAAAAATCTCATCATTTCCTCCTACTTATCAATATTATTTAATGCAGATTTTAATTAAATTGTTTTAATGCACTTTGCAATTGATTGTCACCATTATTATCTGGTTTTACTTCTAAATCAGGTATAATACCAGTTTCATTTATAGATTTTCCACTAGGTGATAACCACAATTTTGTTGTGTACTTATATTGAATATTATTATATTTTTTCACTTCTTGTACTGTCCCTTTACCATAAGATGTTACCCCTACAGTATATGCATTTAAATTTTCTTTTAAAGATAAAGTTAAAAGTTCTGATGCAGATGCACTACCATTATTAATTAATATAACAATCTTATTATCATAATCTTTTTTGCCTTTTGAATATGTGGCTTCTATTTTATCACCATCATTAGTTTTATAAATTACTTTATCTTTATTTAATAATAAATCTGATATTTCTATAGCCGTTTCCAAATATCCACCAGGATTATCTCTTACATCAACAATTAAGCCTTCAATTTTTTCATCTTCCAATTTGCTTAAAGCTTCTTTAAATTGTTTAGCTGTATTATTTGCAAATATGCTTATATTAATATAACCTATTTTTTTATTATTTTGTTCTAATACTTTATAAGTTACTGACTTTAATTCTATAGTATCTGATTTAGTAGATATATTAATATATTTACCATCTCTTAAAATTTCTAATGTAAAAACATTATTATTTAATGATTTTATTTTAGAAACTAAATTTGTTGTAAGTGTGCCAGTAACATTTTCGCCATTAATTTTAGTTATAATGTCTCCCTTTTTTATTCCGGAAGTATCTGCTGGAGACCCTTTAAATACACTATTAACAATTATATTCAACTTTTCATCATTATAAATTTCTATACCAACGCCAGTATAAACCCCTCTCAATTTAATAGAATCGCTTGTATTTGAGTCCAAATCTATTTTACCAGAGTATTTGTCACCTAAAGAGTTAACGACTGCAGAAAGGGCATTAGATAGTATTTTTTTAGAATCAAATGTACCATAATAGTTTTTTTTAATTTCATTATATTCATTTATAAAATGTTCTAAGTCTTCATCTACTAACGAATAATTTTTAGATAAAGTTTTATTAGTTAATAACTTATATCCAACTAAGCAACCTGTTAATGTGCTAAATATACATATTGCAAGTAATATTATAACTAGTTCACAAGTTTTAAATTCAAGTTTTCTAGATTTCATATTTCACCTCATTTAGTAATGCTATGTAAATAAGTGAATATTTCATCATTTCCTTCATAAGCATTAACAATCTTTTTATTCTTTATGTGAAACAAAGTTGTAGTTGAAACTTTTAAATCTTTTATATTGCTAACAAGTAAGTTTGAATCTTTTGATACAAATTTTGAATTAAATCCACTTGATAACTCTGCAATATAACAATTTTTCTTAAATAATGAAGTAAAATCAAGACCTTCATTAGTTTTCATAAATTCTAAATAATTATTATAATCATCTGTTACTGCAAGTACATAATATTCATTATCATAATCAAGCATATTACCTAGTAGGATCTTATCATAATTTATTTCTGTTTTAGTATCAATATCAGAGAAAGATATCTTTTCTTGTTTAATTAACACTGTTAATAAATAGAATGTTGTAAATAAAATTAACATGGCTAATAATATAATAAAGAAACTCTTCACTTGATTTTCTTCTTTTACATCATTTATAACTTTTTTATCTATTTTTATGTTTTTTACTTTCTTTTTGCTCATAATCTCACCAATATAATTATAACACATATTTTTAATAAAAAAAGAGAAATAGATTAAAAATCTATTTCATTACAGGTATAGAACTTATTGAAACAGCTATTTCAGTTAATTCTTGTTCTGATAAAGCATCAGATACTATATAGTATTCAACACCATTACTTATCCATGTTATTGAGTTAGATGAAAGACTAGCAACAGAGTCACATAATAGTGTAGGTTCTCCATATGATAATACAGTTGTAAGTTCATCATCCACACTTATAGTTTCTTGAATGAATGTAAATGGTTTATCACCTTTAAATGTTAATATTACACGTTCACCACTAGGTAAACTAACTCTATCTTGACTAGTTAGAGTAGTGTTTTTAGGCAAATACATTGGGTATATTATTTCATCAATTTTAGCTGTTGTTTTATCTAAATTAGTTTCTTTAACATTATAGTTAAGTGTAAAATAATCTTTATCAAAATCTTTATTATAATCAATACTCTTAAAAGTCATTATAATTTTTGCTGTATCACTTTCATCTAAAACTTCTACTTTAGAAAAATTGTAATCTTTATCAAGATATATTTTTTGTTTTACTAAATCACTATTATTAGAATAATTTACTTTAGTAGTAAAAATATAATTTTCATCAGTTTCCTCAAAAGTTCTTTCTTTGTCATTTTTCATTTCATCTAATAATACCTGTAAGATATAACTTTGTGAATTATTGTAAGGCCATTCACTTTGAAATTTAAAACTCTTATTTAAACTAGGAGTAAGTACATATACTCCATCATCATTTTTAAGAATTACTTGTGTATGATTATTTATTTGATTATTTAAACTTACTTTAAACTTATCATCTTTTAAATATGAAACTTCTACATCGTACTTATATGAACTTTCATTATTTACCATTTCTAAATTACCAACTAAATTATATGAGTCGGCTTTGTTTAATTTATTTTCTACTTCTTTTAAAACACCACTTTCATTCTTTTTACCACATCCTACTAAAAACAATACTGCAATAATTGCATAAAATATTTTTTTCATTTTCCACCTCTTTTTACAATTAATTATATTTTTTTAGTTATCAATTATGCAAAAAAGTATAATTATTTTTTTTCTGGAAAAAATAATAGTATAGAAAGAGGGATAAAATGGAAACAGTACAAAAGATTGCCTTAGTGTTTACTATTATTGGTGCCATAAACTGGGGACTCGTTGGTATATTTGATTTTAATTTAGTTAATGCTTTATTTAATTCTATGCCGATAATTGAAAAGATTATATATATAATAGTGGGAATATGTGGTCTTATAAATATAGGCATATTATTTAATCATATAGAAAATTAAAAAGTAGGATTTAATTATCCTACTTTTAATTATTTCTTTTTCGTTATAGCGACTTCTATAGTCTTTTTAAGTCGTGTACAAGTAATCTTAGTATCTGAACATTTCAAATATATTTCTACTTTGTATGTACCTGGTCCTTTTCCTTTTAAATCTACATAAGCATATATATCATCACTAGTAATAGATTTTATAACAGAATCTACACCTTGTACATTAACCGCTAATTTTTCATCTTCCACTCTTGTTGCATTAGCAATATATCCAGACTCTACATTGTCAAAATTTATTTTTACATTTTCAATATCTCTATCTGATATTGTATCTAATACTACTTGAATAGTAATAGAATTTACACTCATTGATTTTATACCAACTGGTTTTGGTAAATCCATTTTATAAATTTTGTTATCTTTTAAGTTAGTTACATCTACTTTTACTTCAATACCAGTAGATTTTAATGCTTCTATAGCTTCACTAGAACCATAAACAGTTACTTTATCAACACTCGGAGTTATTGATTTAATTGCTTTGCCAAATACTACTTCACCTTCTAAGACAATTTTAATTGGAATGTCTTCAGCTGGTGACTTAACTGTTACTGTTGCATTAACTTTTCCTGGAACAATTTCAACATCAACAACTTCTCCACGTGAATTATAAGCTTTTAAAGGAGCATTTTCAACTTTATATTCTCCAGCTTTTGTAATACCTAACTCACTTAAATCAATTAAAGCTTTTACTATTGCAACTTGTTTTAATTTATATTCAGGTCCACTTATACTTACATCATCAGTATTAGCATCTAATTCAACACTTTCAACTACTAATTTAGAATCTAATGAACTTTGATTTAATAAATCAGCTGTTACTGAAGCTGTTTGTGTTTTCCTTTCAAATATTTCAACTGTTACAGTAGAAGGATTAATCATATATTTTAAGTTTCCCACTGATTGATTATATTTAATTTTTACTTCATGTTTACCCACGCCTAGGTTAGTTAAATCAACTGTTATTTCTGGCGAAGGCATTTGTTTTGCTATAAATAAGTCTGTTTTATTACCAATAAGAGTAATATCAACTGTTTCTGGGATTCCTTCTACTACATAAGCTTTCTTATTATAGTCAGCCGTTACTGGAAGAGATTCTAGTACTTCAGCTGTACTTTGTGAATATTTAAGAATTTCTTGATCTATTACTATAAACATAGTTATAGATATAAGAAGTGAAACAAATAATAATGTATTTGTTTTACTAAGCCATGTTTCTACAGCTTTTCCAGAATTACTTATTTTCTTTGTAATAAATAAAACGCTTTTAGAAATTGGAGTCACTAAATATTTATCAAAAAATTTACCAATCTTTTGGAAAAAGTTTTTAATTGTTTTCAACATTTTCTTCATCTCTTTCCTCCTCATTATCAGCATATATTTCCTTTTTAGGTTTTAATTCTTCTAATAGCATTAATTTAAATTCATCTAAACTTAAATTATAGAAAAGTTCTCCACCCATAGCGATTGAAATTCTACCTGTTTCTTCTGACACGATTAAAGAAATACAATCTGTTTCTTCTGAAATACCTAGTGCAGCTCTATGTCTTGTACCTAGTCTTTTGCTTATTCTTACACTATCACTAGTTGGGAATACAGCACCTGCACTAGTAATTTTATCCCCTTGAATAATTACACCACCATCATGAAGTGGGTTATTTGGCCAGAATATGGTTATTAATAAATCTGTAGAGATATCTGCATATAATTTTTTGCTTTTAGAAATGTAGTCAACTAAACTATTATCTCTTTCAAGAACAATAAGTGCACCAATACGATTTTTCTTTAAATAATCAACAGCGCCTGCAATTTCATAGACTAATTTTTCTCTTTCATCAACAGTTAAAACTTTATGTCTACCAAGTAATTGACTTCTACCTAGTTGTTCTAAGACATTTCTAATTTCTGGTTGAAAGACAATTATTATTGCAATAGGTCCCCATTCAATAATATAGTCCATAATAAAATTAATTGTAACTAAATTTAATAAGTCACTTAATATTTTTAATACTATTACAATGAATACTCCTTTAAATAAAAGCACCATCTTAACATTTTTTCTTAAACTTTTTAATATAAAATAAAATACCATCCAACAAATTAATACATCGATTAATTTTTTTGATAATTCAAATATTGAATCTACTGTCATAATAAACCTCCATATCCATAATAAATTATATCATAAAATTACCTAATTACAAAATACAAATAAAGCAGTAGACACAATTTGTCTACCGCTTTTTTAATCTTCATAATTACCTTCGTCAGCTTCAATCATATCATATTCCATATCAAATGAATCAGTAGCATCCTTTATATCGGCTAATTCTATATTTGCCTTTTTTCCTTTTAATTCTTGATCAAATTCTTTTTCAATTTTTTCTAGTTTTTTAATTTCTTTTTTTATTTTATTACGTTTTTTCTTTTTATAACGATTAGTTTTACTACTAATTCTTACTGGTTCTTCTTCTGGATCTACAATGCCAATAAATTCTTCTACTTCTTCTGTTTTCTTTTTGGCTTTTTTACGTGTAATTTTTACAGGTTGAATTTTTTCTTTTGATTTAGATTTAATTACAACTGGTACTTCACTTTCTAAAGTAGTAAATAATTTATTAGTATCTTCTACTTTATCTTCTTTTACTGGTTTAGTAACCGCTTTAGGTTTTACTATAGAAGTATCAGTATCTTTTATAATACTTAATATTTCATCAACATCTATAGTTTTAATACTGCGTTTTGCTACCTTTTTATTTTGTTTTGTAGCTTTTAAAACCATACTCTTTTTAAACTTAGGTTTAGAAGGAATAACAATTGGCATAATGGTTTCTTTCTTCTTTGATGGAATAACTACAGGAGCTAATACATCCTCAGCTGGTAAAGCTTCTTCACTATGCATACTTTCTAATGCATTTTCTACATTATTTATTTCAATATTTGTAGAATCTGGAATTTCTAAGTTAGGAGTGTATATAATTGGTTCTTCTACTCTATCTTCTATAGCTTCATCTACGCTTGGAACTTCTACATCACTAGAATCTATTATATTATTTGCTATTGTTATAGAATCTAAATATTCTAAACTTTCACTGATAAGTTCATTAGTTCTAGATAATACTTTTTCATCTTTTACATTATCATTAATAATAGTTCCAAAACGATTTATTAAATCTTCACAAGTATCAACTTCTTCTTGGGTAATATTTCTAAAATCAGTTTTACTACTAAAATCAATAATATTATTTAGTATTTCTGTAGCATTTTTGTTATCAGGTAATTTTTCTTTAATAGCTTTATCATATTCTTCAATTAAACTTAATATATTATTGGCATATTTTTTATCAATATGTCCTTCTTCTTTACCAAATAGGTTTTTGTTTAATATATATGGTTTTATATATTTCTTATATTGTTCTGCTAAATCTAATATATCAGCTTTTTCTTCTTCAGTAATAATTGTTGGAGAAACGGGAATGCTTCTTTTTGAAGAAATGAAATCTTTATAACTATCAACTAGCTCTGTTAATTTCTTATATTCTTTTTTATCTGCTAATTCTGGTTCTATAATTGTTTTATAATTATTTAATAATGAATTTAAATTATCAATATTTTCATCAGTTGGTGCATTATTTACATCAACACTTAATGTCATAATATTATTTAATACATCATTAGCCGCTTTAGAATCACTAATATTAGGTTTTATATCTTTTTCATATTGTCTTGCAATATTAAGTAATTTATCATTACTATTATTTAAACTTTGATTTAAACTATTAGCATAAGACTCTAACATATTAAATACATTTTCATCAGTACTAGCAACTGTTTTAGAAGAAATATAACTGCGATAGTCTTCAACATTTTCTAACAGCTTTTGCATATCTTTAGCATCATTTATGTTTGGTTTAATCATATCTTCATATTGTGCTAATAAATCAAGTATTTTTGAAGATATATCTTGATTTATAGTGCTTGCTGAAGTAACTTTTGAACCAGCATCTAATAAGTCTGATAATATTAAATCAGTAGTAGATGTACTATTCATAGTAGGTTTTATATCTTTTTCATATTGTTTTATAACTTTTAAAAGTTTTTCTGCGGCTGTTTTATCCAAATATCCAGTTTCTTCACCAAATAATTTTTTACCTTCAATATTTGGTTTTATAGTATCATCATAATTTTGAAGTAATGATTTAACTTTCATGGCTTCTTCTTCTGTTAATCCATTATTATTTGCAAGTGAAACATTATTTGGATCAAAATTACCATTTTCATCAACAACTTCATATAAAACATTTACATTATCATCATCACCTACATCAACATATTCATATTCATTAGTAGGCTCTTCTTCTATATCTCTTATATCAGGTTTTCTATCAGCTCTTTCAATAAGTTTTTCTGCAACTTTTTCTGCAGATTTTGATGTTTTAAATTCTTCTTCAGCTTGATTTTCTGTAACTACCTTAGTATCAACTTCTTCTACATCCTTTAAAGGATCAACATCTATATCAAATGTAGGTAGTTCTTTTTCTTTTTTAAATTTTATTTTTTTGGTGTAGCCAGTTTTTTCTGAATAATAACCAATTATGGCCATAACAAAAAACACTATAATAGCTAACAACCATGGCCAATTATCTATAATAAAATCCATAGACTGCCTCCCCTTTTATTCTAAATATATAATATCATTTATAGATATTTTTTTCAATCATTTTCTAGATAGTTTTCACCTTTAAATGGTTCCCTCTTAAGTAAGTCTGGATAATCTTTTTGCCTTAATACTTCAAATAAAGCAATTGCAACAGAATTAGATAAGTTTAAACTTCTTATTTTATCAGTCATTGGAATACGCATACAGTGTTCTAAATCATTTCTAAGTATTCTTTTAGGAATACCTGTACTTTCCCTACCAAATACTAAATAAATATTTTCATCCTTAGTATAATTAAATTCACTATGTGCTTTTTTGCCATATCTAGTTAAATAATAAAATGTTCCTTTATTCTTTTCTAAAAATTCTTCATAATTTTCATAAACAAAATAATTACAATTATCTAAATAATTAACTCCACATCTTTTTATACTTTTTTCATCTAAACTAAATCCTAGTGGTTTAATTAGATGAAGATGTGCATTAGTCCCTGCACAAGTTCTCATAATATTACCAGTATTTTGTGGAATTTCAGGTTCAAATAAAACAATATTAATCATTATCTATAACACCATAGTTTTCTAAAAATTTCGTAATTGAAGTTTTATCATATATAGTATCAACTTTATACAAAATATCTATTATTTTTCCATCTTGAAAAACTAATAAATTAGGTATAACATTTAATTCAACTTTACTACTTTTTAATTTATCATTAAAATATTTATTTTTTAATTTTATTAAGCTATCAGGTGCTAGTTCTGTAGTATTCATGTAAACAACATCTTCATCAATGTCATTTTTTAATACTACTGATTCAAATTCATTTTCAAAATTGTTACTTTTTTCACTGAAGTCAGTTAAGTATACTATAACATTTTGTCTTTCTGTAATATAAGCGTCAATAGATTCATAACTTAATTTTTCAAGTTTATCTGTTAATTTCGACTCTTGTTTGTCACTTTTTCTAAATGGTTCTACCACTAGCCAAAATAATAATCCTGAAATTAAAAATATTACTGCCAACATAAAATAATTTTTACTGCTTATTTTTTTTATTTCTTTTTTCTTTGCCATATTATCACTATCCTCATTTACATTTTATCATAATAAATACTTTTAATCAATAAAAAAGACGACTATCTATGGTCGTCATTACTTTTAATTTCGTCTATTGTTACCACTGGTAAAACAATATTTTCTTTTTCACAGAAATCTTTAAATTTTTCTCTAAAACTAGTTAATTCTTTTATGATACTATCAGGATAAATTCTTTTACTTTGTTTAATAGCATTATAAACATCTACAATATCAACTTCACTTTTATTTTCAAATAAAGCATTTGAGAAAGCTTGTGTTAATACTGAAAAGGCAATATCAGGGTACATAGCAGATAAACCATATACTCTTTTAAATTCTGTAGTAGCTTCTACGATTGATTCAACTAATTTTTCAGTCATATATTCATTATATTTAAACTTAATGCCTGTTTTCTTTTCAATTCTTCCTAGTGATCCCATTAAGATTTTAATTGTTGTAGGTACATCTGGTTCTTCTACATCTATTCTATCAAAACGTCTTAAGAAAGCTCTATCCCTAATAATATATGTATCAAATTCAATAGTAGTAGTAGCACCGATTGCTTTTACATCCCCACGGTCAAGTGCTGGTTTTAAGATATTAGCAAGGTCCATAGGACCATCTGAAGATCCTCCAATTAATGTGTGAATTTCATCTATAAAGACAATGGTTTTATCCATCTTTTTAAGTTCTTCTACTAATAAAGCAATAATCATTTCTTCTTTGCCATTAACTGTCATCTTACCAACTAAACTAGTTGAATTAATTTTAATAATTGTATAACCTTTTAATGCATTAGGTACTTCATCTCTTTGAATTAAATAAGATAATCCTTCTACAATAGCTGTTTTACCTATCCCAGGCTTACCTACTAATAATCCAGATTTATCAGGAGTGAGTAATACTATCATTAATTTTCTAATTTCTTCATCTCTGGCAATTGCTGGATTAGTTACATAAGTCTTAGTTGTTAAATTTTCACCATATAATTTCACGATACTAACACCGTTATCAGTTGGGGTTTGTGCACTTGGCATTACATTTTGATAAGTTTGAGCATTCACTTGTGGAGTAGAATATTCACTTACGCCACTATTTCCTACTGGATTTACAGTAGTAGTTACAGGTGTTGGAGTTACTATATTAGTAGAAGGCATAACGCTTGGTGTAACCACATTTGAATTAGGAATTGGTGTAGGATTTACATTCACATTATTAGTTCCCATTTGATTAGGAATATTATTTCCTGTATTCATATTTGGTGTAATACCATTATATTGATTATTATTTATTTCATTTGGATTCATTTAATTAGCCCCTTTTCCTTTAAATAATCTATTACAGTAGAATAAGTAAGAGCGCCTTCTATTCTATCTCTTTTATTTGCTTCTTTTCCATCTTTTAAATAAACTGTTGTTGGAGTTTCTATAAGATTATTGTCAAATAATATTTTAGTTTTAAATTTTTCTTCTTCTTCACTTGTAAAACTATCTAAATCAACATAATATAATGTCACGTTATATTTTTCAAATACCTTATTTAAGGTTTCTTTATAGTCAAGGCAATGACCACAACTAGCTCTACCAATAACTAGTACAAATTCTTCTTTATTGTCAAGTTTTGTTTTAAACTCATTATAACTTATTTCAGATAATTTACCTTTACTACAACCTGTTAGTAATAGTAATGATGTTATTAAAAATAATATTTTCTTCATGTTATCACCATATAAATTATATAATATTTATACTTAAAAAAAAAGAGTTTTTAAAAACTTTTCTCTTTTTTATACACAACTAATTGATCTGGTAATAAAAATAATTTATCATTTTGTTTTACTAATTCATTAGCGGTAATACCTATGGTATTTAATATATTATTTAATGTGTCATTATCACGAGTAACATATATTTCTACTCCTTCCATAGGAATAAGTATTTGTTCATTCGGATATATATAATCATATTCATTTAATCCATTTAAAGTAAGTAATACATCTTTTGATACATTATTTTTTCTAGCTATTGCATATATTGTATCTCCTTCTTTAACAATATATTGTGTTAAATAAGAATTAGTTTTTGGCACTACTATACTATAACCAGGAACAATATTATTTATATCATTTAATTTCATAATAGTATTTACATCTGTATTAAATTTATTAGCTATTCCTTCTATAGTATCCCCCATCATAACTTGGTATATTGTATACATATTTCACCTCTACTCTAATATATGCAATATATACATAGTTGCTAATAATTTATAACAAAAAAATATAGGAACTAAAAGCCCCTATATTTTTTATATCCAAGTTAACTTTACTTTACTAACAATACCTTCTTCATTTATACTAATATTTAATTTTATTCTATTATAAGTAAGATATTCGTAAATTAAGGTTGGTGTATTTTCATAAGACTCATCACTAATATATTCTAATTCAATTTTTCCTTTAGCTAGTTCAGTGTCAAAGTCATCATCTCTACTTGCATTATCTTTTCCTAGTGTTTCAAGTACTTGGTTATATGTTGTTTTATTTGGAATAATTCCATTTATTTGTAAATATTTACTTGTATTTACTATTTCAACAATTGTACAGTTTCTATAAACATTTTCACTTTTAGTATAATTATATGCTTTAACAGTTAAATATTCATCACTATTTGGAAAATATAGTTTATCATCTTCTTTTCCAAGTTTTCCTTTAGCAATTTTTCTATTAAGTAAATCTGTTCTAAAACCTTTATGAATAAATTTTCTTATTTGTGCTGGAAATTTAATTTCTTCTGTTTCACTATATACAATTTTTACATCAGCAATTTTTGCACTATCCCTTTTCATATCATACACTTGATATACTGATTTATTATTTTCATTAGGAATAGGTTCTTTTTTATCTTCTTCTTTTTTACCACATCCTACTATGAGTAATAAACTAATTATTAATAATAATATACTTTTCTTCATATTTCACCTACGCATTAGCAGTTGCTTTTTTATAGCATACCATGTTTCTTCCACTTCCGGAGTACACATTATATCCGCTTGGGCAACTGTATGTTGTATCACTACAAGTAGAACAATTACAATCATAATAAGTGTAACGAGAACAAGAACATACTGTTTCAGTTTCGTACTCACTGCATGATTCTTGTAAGCAACAACAGCTTGAACCGGTACATCCTCCGCATCCAGATACTCCTACACCGCTTCCCCATCTACTACAATACCAGTCATATTTACATCTTCCGGTAGATCTTTCTGTACAAGACTCCCTTGCACATCTACTACACGTATCACAGTTACAATCGTAATAATATCTTTCTGATTCAGCTGATCTAGTACAAATATATCCTTTGCTACTATCGTTTATTAATGTACTACCACTTGGGCAACTATAACTTACTATCCATTGTGCGTATAACGTTTGATTACTTGTAATAGTTACTGTTGATGATGATGTTATTTTTCTGCCGCCACTAGAACTTGTATACCAACCATTAAATGTATAGCCACTTCTTGTTGGAGTTGGTAATGTACCATACGTACTATTATATGTTACACTCTTAGTTGTATTTGATGTGCCATTTCCATATACAAGTGTTACTGTATAAGTGTTAGCAGTCCATCTTGCATACAATGTATGATCACTACTAGTACTTACTTTTGTTCCATTTTTTATTAAATTACCACTACTAGAACTTGTATACCAACCAGCAAATGTATAACCTGTTCTTGTTGGTTTTGGCATATTTTCATATATACCATCAAATGTTACATTTTGTGTTGTGTTTGACATTCCATTATTATAAACATATGTTACTTTATAATTATTAGGAGTCCATTTAGCTACTATAGTAGCATCTGCTAATATTTTTACTTTGGAATTACCTTCTACTTTTACAGTGTCTAAGTACCAACCATTAAACGTATAACCACTTCTTGTTAATACTGGAAATTCTCCATATGTGCTATCATATGTTACTTTTCTTGTAGTATTAGAAATACCATTTCCATATACAAGTGTAATTATATACGTATTAGCGGTCCATCTTGCAGTTAATTCTTGATGTTCTAATTTTTTAAAAATATCAGTACTTTTTATAATTTTACCATCACTATCATACCATCCTGTAAATGTATAACCATTTCTTATTGGCGTTGGAAGATTACCATAAACTTCTTCATAAGTTAATGATTTTTCTACAGTATCAATATATCCACCATTTGGATTAAATGATATTTGATATACATTTTTATCTAAAATAGCTTCTAAAGTATGATTTTTATCGATAGACACAAGTGTTTTTGAAGTTACTATAGATCCACTTTCAGTACGCCAACCTTTAAATGTGCTACCTATTTTTGATAAAACAGGAAGTGTTCCATAAGCACTATCATAACTAACTTCTTTAGTTGCTGTTTTACCATTTACTATCCAACCTATAGTTTCTGGTATATCTATTGGTGAAGTTAATGTTACTGTATAAGTATTTACTTGCCAGTGTGCATAAACTTCAAAACCTTCAGTTTCAATAACTGTTTCACTAGTTATTTCTTTACCACCAACTTTATCAGTAAACCATCCTAAAAATTCATAACCTTTTCTTTCAGCTTCTGGAAGTTCACCAAGTGTATTTCCTTTTTCAAATTCAATCCTATCTACTGCTACAGTACCTCCATTTGGATTAAGTAAAAGCATAGAATCATATACCTTACAATCTTTTGCATCCACTTTTCTACTTGTTGCATTACCTGTTTCATCTACTTCTAGACAATATCCAGAATAATACATTGTCGCAGAAATAAATCCTTTGGAACTAAAATATGTACGACCTTTATCAGGTCTAGCTCCTGTCATATCAATTTCTTTGTCTTTTAAGTCAAGCGCTAGGACTTCATTATTTTCTACTAATAAAGAATTATAGTAGTTTATAGCTACTTTAGTTATAGCTTCAGCATATTCTTCAGCACTATTTTTTCTACTGCTTTCTATTATATGAGTAACCGCTGGCGTTGCTATTAGTGCTATTACTGCTAAAATAACTATTACTGCTAAAAGTTCTATTAATGTAAAACCTTTCTTTTTCTTATTCATATAACCACCTTCCTATTTTAAGTATATCATATATATTTTTTTTGGCAATAAAAAAGAATAGAGTATGCTCTATTCATCCGCTAAATTATCGAAATAGCCTTGAACAAATACTACTGGTGTACCCTTATCTCCACTACCACTAGTTAAATCACAAAGGGAACCTATTAAATCAGTTATCCTTCTTGGAGTAGTACCTTGAGTAATCATTTGTCCTTTTAAATCTTTTTCTTTATTTCTAATTTCTTCTTTTATAGCTTCTTTTAACTCTTCTCCTCTTAAATCAGCAAATTTATTATCAGAAACATATTTCAATTTAATTTCATTTGGTGTACCCGCTAATCCACTAGTATATGCTGGTGATACTACTGGATCTGCAAGTTCCCATATTTTACCTACAGGATCTTTAAATGCTCCATCACCATATACCATTACTTCAATATTTTTACCAGTACGTTCTTTTAACATAGATTGAATTTTTAAAACTAATTCATTACCTGTTTTAGGGAATAATTTTAGTCTTTCTTCAGTAGATTTATTTGA
>OJAW01001086.1_pt1 | contig 16730 bp, 17 predicted proteins | sample 1589151 | NCBI WGS metagenome assembly OJAW01 (sample SAMN03283290) | human gut metagenome | biome: human-associated habitat; material: feces | host: Homo sapiens | place: Peru | collected 2012
TCCACGTTTTAATTCTTCAATTTCTTTCATTAAAGTTGTTGCAGATCTAATCTGCTGACGACATCTGAACTTACCATACTTGATAATAATAAATTGTACAACAGCATCCGCAATAACACCGCATGCCACAAAGATAATGAGTTCTAAGAACCACTGTGCTGACATAAATGCTGCTTCTGTACCACCAATCATAAAACAGATAATACATAATACAACCATGCTTGCTGTTCCTGTATAATTGAAAGGACGATTGAACTGTTCAAACCATACTAAGTTATTCACTCTTAATGCACGCTTACGGCTGATTTCAAAATAGATCAGCTGGAATATCAACATTAATCCAACAAACACCAATAAAGTTGCAAGTAAAATTGCCATAGAATTCCCCCTTATTTGATCTTCTGACCTGTAAGAGTATAGTATTTATCTCCAATTGTGAAATAACCTTCTTCATGAAGAACTATTTCTTTTTCAATAGAATAAATTTCCTTCATACCATTATCCACATCATAGATATAAGAACGTCCATTCTTTTCTAATGCAAGATATGGATGTCCATCAAAGACTATTGCGGCTGTTTCAGGAATCTTTGTATAGATATCTGAAAGAGCTTCTTTTCCATTACAGTCATAAACCTTAAATTGGCCGTTCTTATTATAGGCTGCATAATATGAATTGCCTATGAATTCTAAACGAGGATATGATTCTTTTAATACATTTTCACCTTCTGCATTAATCAATTCATACTTATTATTCTTAAGCTGTACAATTGCACACTTATTTTCATCATACTGATTTGCTTCCTGATAATAAGGACTGACCTTCTTACCATTGAAGTCATAATAAGCATAGCCTTTACCCTTCACAAATCCTGGATAACGAGACACTGTTAATTCATAAGCATAAGGATAAACCTGTACACCCTTCAATTCAGTTGTCTTCTTACCGTTATAGACTGTATGAGGTCCATACGCAATCTTCTTATTTCTAGAAATGAAATGTGTATTGTCTTTATAGTTAGAGTTTGTAGGAATAATCTGTCCATCTTTATAAAGACTGACTACATCTCCTGCAGTTAATACAACATTATTCTTCTTAGTAATTTCAGCACTTGTTAAAGCATAATCATTTGAATAAACCTTAGTACCAATAACACCAAGTGTATTCTGATTATAAGCATCATATAGAATGGCCTGATCTTTACGTGCTGCAAGAATAGAATAATTACCTACTTCTTTAATAGAAGTCTTCTTACCATTCTTTAAATAAATATTAATAGAATCATTGAAAGCTACAATAGACGCATCTTCATAACTAGATGCATAATAAACCTTCTTCTTACCTTCATAAATAGTCTTACCGTTGTTGATGACTTTATAAGTCTTATCTTTTACTACAACAGGAAGATTTGTCTTTAATAAACCAGTCTTTGCGGAAGATTTATAAAGCACTTTACCCTTTGTATTTAATACTTCAATACCACCAAGTGATACATCAGCTGCTTTTGTTTTTGTTTCTGTATCTGGATTTCTTACTACAGTGACTTTACATGTATAAGTCTTCTTACCTACCTTACCTGTAATAGTCGCCTTACCTGTCTTTAAACCATAAACAGTACCATTTGCGACAGTCGCAATACCATAATCACTTGTATCCCATTTAATCTTTTCAGGATCCACATTTGTGATTGTCAATTGTCCCTGACCACCTTTAATAACAGTCATTTCTTTCTGGTCAATAACCTTAACAAGCTTATTAACTGTTACATCACATGTATAGTCTTTCTTATCAATTGTGGCAGTAATAGTCACTTTTCCTTCTTTTTTCGCATGGATGATACCATTTTCTACAGTAGCGATACTTTCATCAGAACTTGTCCATTTTACCTTCTGATTTTCATAGTTATTAATAGAAAGAGCTTCATCTGAGCCTTCATCTATCTCAATCTTTGTTTCACTTAAAGAAAGAGGTTTAGCTTTTACAGTAATTTCTGCTTTCGCCTTCTGTTTACCAACCTGTGCAGTAATAGTTGCCTTACCAGGTTTGACCCCTGCAATTTCACCACTCTGTGCTACAATAACAACCTTATCATTACTTGTAGTCCATACTGCCTGATCTTCATCCTTCTTATTTAGTAGCTGTAAGAAGATATGCTGATCCTTTTCAATCGTAGTCTTAGCAGGATTGATCTTAACCTGTCTCTTCTTAACAGTAACTGTTGCTTTATATTTCTTCTTACCAATCTTCGCAGTAATAACTGCTTTACCCTTCTTAAGACCTGTTACTTCACCAAATTCATTGACTGAAGCAATCTTTTTCTTATTAGAGCTCCACTGTACAACATCTTCTGGATTGGCCTTATCTAAAATATTTAAAACAACCTTCTGATCAGTTAAAAGAGTCACCTTAGTCTGATCAAGTCTTGGTACTCTCTTCTTTACAGTAACGACGCATTTTACTGTCTGTCCATTACTTGTTGCCTTTAATGTTGCTTTACCAGGACTCATTGTCCAGATATGGCCATTCGCAACAGTCGCAACAGCTGCATTACTTGTTTCCCACTTAATATCAGGATATGCATTTTCTATACCTAACTGACCTTCATCACCTACATAGAAAGTGGCTTCCTTATGAGAAATCTTAAAAGTCTTACGTTTTACTTTTACCTTACACTCTAAAGTATCATCTCCAACCTTTGCGCTAATAGTTGTTGTACCAGGCTTTAATCCCTGAATCACACCATTTTCTACTGTCGCAATCTTAGGATCTTTAGACTTCCATTTAATAGTACGAGCCCCATAGTCATTCACTGTTAATGTCGCTGGTTCTAATGTATAAACATCTAAAGAGTCATGATCAAAATATGGATGTAACGCTTTTACCTTAATGACACAAGTCACAGATGCATTATCTTTAGTTGCAGTAAGTACTGCAGTACCTGCATGTTTTGCATAAACATAACCCTGCTGGTTAATATTAATTACATCATTATCATTTGTAGACCAGACAACTGCATCATTCGCAAATACCTGTGTTAAAGTATTTTCTGTCATCTCTAGAGTTGATGCACTTAAATAAAGTCTCGTCTGTGGCTGAGTTTCACCTACAAGCATATTACCCTGTGTCTTTAAGCTTGTATAACGTCCTGGTTTTACAATAGTCTTACCTGTATTAGAAATATAACCAGTCTGATCATTTGCATCAGTCACTAAATAACCGCCTTCAAAAGGCGTATAAGCCTTATACATATCTTTGGTATAACGCTGCCCTTTTGTATTATAAAGAGCATATAAACTATTCTTTCCTTCTTTCATGAAAGAACTCTTTTTTACATCATGATTATCGGATGATGATCCACAGCCGCTTAATATTAATGCTGCCGCAAGAATCCCTATTACCTTTTTCATACTCTGCCTCCTTTTTATACATCACCATTATAACATAATTCTTTACGTAAAAAAAATGAGAGATACCCTCTCATTTTAGAATCTTTCTAAAGCGATAATTTACATTCCATAGGAACATCAAGAATACTACCACTAACATACCAAAAGAGAATAATGTTTTCTGCTTTTCTAATAAGAAAACATTGTAGAAGAATAAGATGCATAATACCGTGATCAAGAAGCTCATAACTAACATAATTGAACTCTTTGATCGTCTTCTTAATTCAAAGAAAATAAGAAGCTGTAAAGCGATGGAAATTATGAAATATAAGTCCTTATAATTCATAAGCGTATCTCCTCTCTTTTTCTTTATTATACACCTAAACATTAAAAAAGGCCTTATAAAGGCCTCTTTTACATTAAATATGTAATGGATCGTTGTTTACACCGTAAACCTTCTTATCTTTTGTAGTCGCTACATAATATACTGCGCTATCTTCAGGTTTATAGTAAACTTCTAAAGTTTCAAGAGTGTTAAGCTTGATTCCCTTTTCTTTGATATCTTCTTTAACTAATTTTTCGATATCAGTCACATTAACATCTTTATTCATGAACTGTACTTCAATTTTTGTTTTCATGTGTGGGTCCTCCATTTCCTAATATGATAAAAACCACTTTTAATATATCACTTTTCTTTTTACAATCAACTATTTTTTCTTGAAAACATCAACTATTTTCATCATTTATACATTTATACTTAAAATAATAACTGTTTTTACGCTTATCATATATAAACAAAATAACCAAAGTAATAATCATTAAAATAAGACCATAGAATAAATAAACAAGTAACAATCCCATAAGACTTGAATCAAACATCATCCCTGGTACGACAACAAGTGCCTGAATAAAAGAAACACTAGAAGCACCAATGCGTTTAAAAGCGGCCTGAACTGAGAAAGCACATGAAGCATATTGTGCAAATAGTAAAACAAGTAGATCTATAAGAGGTATTAGAATCTTTGCCTTTTGATCAATATAGTGTCCTAGCTTCTTATAACCAATAAAGCTAAGAAATGAAAGCAATATCGCATCTAGACAGATCATGTACCCTAGGTTATATCCAAAAGCCCAGATAACTCCACCAATGACTGCACCAATAATAGCCCCAAGTATTCCAAATGGCGAAGCCGTATGTTTAGTAATACGTTCATGCTTTTCAAAACAGTCAGAACATAATATATCTATTTCATCATCTAATAAATATACATTTAATGGTTTGCTTTGATGACAGTGATGACATTGTGGGGACTGATTGATCTCTTCCTTGAGTTTTAAGACAATCTCTTTTAACTCTTCTTTTTTTATAGAAGAAGAAAGAACAAGTCCTGCACCTTCTTCATTCGAATATATACGCTCTACTGCATCTCTTTTAATAAAAAACTGTTCTAATATATCTCTTTGTGTTTTTGTATCTTCTGTTGTAAGCAATAAAGCAATTTTATGATGAGGTAATACCTGTAGTAAAAGATAGAAATGATCCTGAATATAGTAATAATAGTCTTTCTTAGGGGTTGGTTTAAAACCAATCGTTGTGAGTTCTTTTATCTTCATAACATACTCCTTTAAAAAAAAGAGAGAGTAATTCTCATTACTCCCCTTATTCTGATGCTGAATTTTTAGCTCTATAAGCTCTCTTACGATCAAGTTCAGAAAGATATTTCTTTCTTAAACGGATGTTATTTGGAGTGACTTCTACTAATTCATCTTCATTAATATAGTCAAGACAAGCTTCTAGGTTGAAGTGTCTAGGTCTCTTTAATACAACTGTTGTATCTTTTGTAGATGAACGTGTATTTGTCTGCTGTTTACCCTTAGTAACGTTTACTACTAAGTCATTGTCCTTTGCATGTTCCCCAACAATCATACCTTCGTATACATCTACACCAGGACCAACAAACATTACACCACGGCTTTCTACACCACCAAGTGCATAAGCAGTAGTCTGTCCTGTTTCAATAGAAATAAGAACACCTAACTGTCTTTCACCTACTGCTTCACCTTCTAATGGGCGATATTCTAAGAATGAGTGGTTAATAATACCATAGCCCTTAGTCATTGTTAAGAAGTTAGTCATGAAACCAATTAATCCTCTAGAAGGTACGATGTAATGAACCTTAGTCATACCATCCATAGAATCCATGTTTTCCATGATACCTCTTCTTAAACCTAATGATTCAATAACTGAACCAATACAATCATCTGGTGCTTCGATTTCTACATCTTCATATGGTTCACATGTCACACCATCGATTTCCTTTAAGATAACATGAGGTCTAGATACCTGTAATTCATATCCTTCTCTTCTCATTGTTTCAATTAAGATAGATAAGTGTAATTCACCACGACCACTTACCATCCATTCTTCTTTATTCTGAATACGTTCTACTTTTAAAGATACATCCTTGTTTGTTTCTTTGAATAAACGTTCTTCAATCTTAGATGCAGTGACAAACTTACCATCCTGACCAGCGAATGGTGATGTGTTTGTACCAAAAATCATCTGAATTGTTGGTTCATCTACATGAAGTAATGGTAATGCTTCTTCACAGCTTGGTTCACAGATTGTTTCACCAACACCAATGTCAGCTAAACCTGCAACAGCCACGATATCACCAGCATTTGCTTCTTCTACTTCAAATCTATGCATACCTAAATAACTGAATAACTTCTGTACACGGAACTGTGTCTTAGAACCATCAGCTCTTAAACATACAACATTTTCATTCACTTTAATAGAACCTCTCTGGATTCTACCAATACCAATTCTTCCTACATAATCATTGTAGTCTAATAAAGCTGGCTGTAACTGTAAACCACCTTCAACATCTACTGCTGGTGCAGGAATTTCATTGATAATCATATCGAATAAACAGTCCATATTAGGAACCTGAGTACTAATATCAGGATCTAATGAGCTTGTACCATTTAATGCTGAAACGAAAACAGTTGGGAAATCAAGCTGATTATCATCAGCACCTAATTCCATAAATAATTCAAGAACTTCATCCATAACTTCCTGAATTCTTACAACTGGACGGTCAACCTTGTTGATAACAACGATAGGTTTAACATGAGCAGCTAATGCCTTCTTTAATACGAAACGAGTCTGAGGCATTGTACCTTCATAAGCATCAACAACAAGTAAAACACCATCCACCATGTGCATGATACGTTCTACTTCTCCACCAAAGTCAGCATGGCCTGGTGTATCCATGATGTTGATCTTATAGTCTTTATAATGAATAGCTGTATTCTTTGCTAGAATAGTAATACCACGTTCTCTTTCTAAAGCGTTACTATCCATAGCACGTTCAGCTAGTTCTTCGTGTGCTTCAAGTGTTCCTGATTTCTTAATAAGCTGGTCAACCAATGTTGTTTTACCATGGTCAACGTGAGCAATAATTGCTATATTTCTAATATTCATAATCGCACCTCTTTCAATTTTTAGATTATATCATAGTTCGTCTTCATTTCAATAAAGAATAGTTTTCAAGATGAGAAAATTTATTAAATATTGAATAACTCAACTCTTTTTTAAAAAAAGAACAGGCTTACATAGCCTGTTCTGTTAAGAATTTATAAGTTGTAGAAAGAACTTCATGAATATGATCCGCATTATCATAATTATGAGATGCACCAACAACCGGATGGAAGATCATCTGATCACCAAATAACTTTGTATATTTCTCACTGATTGCATAAGGTACTGTTTTATCTTCAGTTCCATGAATGACTAATAAATCATTCTTATATGTATCTAAGTTCTTATAGAAATCTCTTTGAAGCATATCCTTTACAAAAGCATCACTGATTTCAAATCCATTATGATCATAAACAGGTGCTTCTTTTACTGAACCTGTAAGATAATCTAAAGCATCTGGCAAACAGAAAGCAGGAGCCCATAGGACTAGCTTCTTAATATCTTCAGGATAAATTTTCGCAAGTTCACTCGCAATCGCACCACCCATAGAATGTCCTAAGACATAGATATCAGTGACTTGAGGCATCTTCTTTAATTCTTCTAATAGAATACGTGCACATGATAATTCATCATCAAATGTCATTTCTTTAAAAGTAAGATCCGATTCACCACTGCCTAGAAAATCCATTCTTAAAGTGCCAACACCCTGTGCTTCTAATAAACGTGATAAAGAAACATAAGAGAACTTAGTTCCTGTACATTGTCCTGTAAAACCATGGAATATTAATAATACAGGGAATTCTTTTCTATGAGGCACATGAAAGAATCCTCTCATAACACCCTTAGGTGTCGCAATTTCACAATACTGCTGCATAATTAGTCCTCCTCTACAAGTGAAACCATTCTCTTCACTTTCTCTTTATCTACATAATCATAATTAATACCATTATAGCTAAATGATACATGATCATTAGCTGTAGTAGGATCTGCTCTCCAATTCTTACATGAAGAATGAACCTGATGAATACCTGTATAGTGAATAATGTCTACGACATTTGTTTCATTAATTCCAGAACCTGCCAATATTTCTATTTGATTGCCATACTTCTCCTGCAGTTCCTTAATAAGCTGAACTCCTTCACTCACAGTAGACTTCATGCCACTTGTAAGTACTCTATCCACACCTAATTCAATTAATCTATGAATCGTTGCATCTGGATCATCACATACATCAAAGGCTCTATGGAATACTGCGGTCTTCCCATAACTATGAATAATAGAGACCATTTCACTTGTACGTGCACTATTGATTTTACCATCAGAGTCTAAGAACCCAAACGCAATACCATCAGCCCCGTGTTCTAATAGTTCTTCTGCTTCAATAATCATCTGTTCAGATTGTAATTCATTATATACAAATCCTGCACCTCTAGGTCTCACCATACATATAACTTCTAAATCTGTATTATTCTTCACAAGTTCTAGTGATGCAATTGTAGGTGTTAATCCACCTAATGCCAATGCACTATTTAATTCAATTCTTTTTGCCCCGCCATGATATGCATTCATTGCATCCTCATAGCTGCCACAGCATACTTCTAACTTATTCACTTACTTCTACCTCTACTTCATACTTGTCTTGATCTACAGTCATATAAATAAGATCTTTAATGTTTTTCTTCACTTTTGTTTTAGTCTTTTCTATGAACTTATTCTTAATTGCTTCTTTTTCTACTTTCTCCTTCTGTTCCTTTGCGAAAGTCTTGTAGTCTGTAATAGAAATCTGATTAAAGATATTCTTTGTTTCATCATAAACCTTAATAGAATTCTCATCGATTTCATTAGATAAGATCTTTACTGCAGATGTTTTCACAATAATCTTATTATCTGTTTTTTCTATCTGTACATCTGAAAGATCCACACCTGCTTTTAGCTTACCTTCATAAGTGATTAAGAAGGACTTCTGTGTTAAAGGAACAGTCCAGCCATTAAACTTTAATGAATTAGAGAACTTCCCTACTTTTGTATAATCATATTCAGAAACAGCTAATTCATTAATATCTCTTATTTTCTGTGTTAAAGCTGTTGAGGTAATTTCTTCTTTAGCTGGTGTACTACGTCCTCCAAAGTACATACCACCCATAAATACAACAATAACTAACACAATAACGACTATCATTGATCTTAAGTTAAATTTAGTTTTCATTTTCATCACCAACCAAATTATAACAGATAAGAAAAAATATATACAGTTTGTTTTGTTATCTAGATGATTTGACAATGAATACAATAAATGATAGTTTTTAAGTAGGTGATGAAAATGAATTACGATAATATCCATATTTCTAGATGGGAAGAGATACCAGATTTTCCACTCTATATTGATCAGGTTGTATCCATTATAGAAAAGAGTTTGTCTTTCTTAAAAAATGACAATGACGCTATTATCACAAAAACAATGATCAATAACTATGTTAAACATAAGCTTGTGAAAGCACCTATAAAGAAGAAGTATGAAAGAGAACAGATTGTTTATTTCACATTAATCTGTTTATTAAAATCTGTCTTTTCATTAGATGAGATTTCTAAACTTATTCAATTACAGCAGAGTCAGAAAGAATTATCTGAATTCTATAATATGTATTGTGATGTATTTGAGCGTGTTATTAAGACAAATCATTTAGACTCAGAACTACCAGACATATATAATAAATGTATCTTAAGTTCTGTCTATAAGATCAAGGTATCTGATAATCTTCTTGGTGAAGAAACAATGGAAGAAGCACTAAAAAAGAATTGAGTTTATTCCAACGGTATTAAGTTAAGCGACTAAATGCCAAAAAATCTCCTCTATTTGAAATCGAGGAGATTTTTTTACCAAACTGCTGATAGATGATGAAAATCGTGCGGCTAGAAATGAATGAATATTCATTTTTAGCCCTTTTTAGTAAATGTATTTTTTTAGGAGCTAACTATTATGACATCTACTACTCACCTAAAAAGGTTAGGACTATTATTGAACGCTCTATTGATGTGCCTCTTGATAATCTGAAGTGTTACTGCAATGACTCTGTTTCCAACTTCACTCGTTGTCGAAAGCTTCCTGCTCGCACTCTCATTGAATGCATCATGAGCTTTTTAAATTACTCCTCTTCCCCAAGATTTTATCAACAAGTCTCAATTGCTGATATTTCCTATATTTCGAATACTTCTATTTCGTAAAATATTACTCTTTTCGCATCGTTTCAAAAACTTTTAGTAGCAAATCAGTAGCAATAATCACAGGCTACATTTTTACATTAGCTTGATATAATCTAGTTTCACTTTACTCGAAACGAATAAATTCCTGTGGCTGTCAGGTTGTCATCTGACACCTGCTACCACACCCAAAATAAAAAGAGCATTGTCATGAGCAGTAAACATAAAAACAAAAACCATCAGTTTCCGAATCACCAAAGCTGAACACCAACAAATTGAAGCTCGTATTCTTGCCAGCGAAATGATGAAGATAGATTACGTCATCCGTTCCTGTATTTACAACCGCATCTGCGTTGTTGGCAAGAAAGAAATCATATATCCTCTGGTACAGACTGTGAATGCTTTGTACCTGCAATTGCTACTGTACCTGATACAATTCCATCTTCTAATGAAATCAATGATTTCATTCGCAAGCTTCATTCGGATGCATCTTCTCTTTTATTATGCCTCTGGGAGCAACCACAGGAGTAAACCAAGGATATACCATATGCTCTATTCCCTGTGATTTTGCCTTTTCTTTTGCTGTGTAGCTATGTCGTATCGGCCCTATAAGCATATAATTTATTATTTCAGGTCCGTCACCTCTTTTAGGAGTCGCAGTGACACCATGTACATACTTTGCCTTCACTTCTTTCAAAACATTTGATATTGTATCCGATGCTGCATGGTGACATTCATCAGCATGTGTCAAGCAAGCGCGAAAAGATTTTTCTGTCCTTTTTTCTGAGATATTTTTTAATGGCAGAATATACGTCATTCTACCGTAACATCCTGACAAATCTCATCGACCAAACTCGATATTTCCTCATGCCTTAATTCAACTATCGGTAATCCCTCAGCATTGATATCTCTTCCTCGATAAAGCTTTCCTTCCTCTATAATCTCATCAATAATAACTGTCCTGCCATCTTTGGTATGAGCATATTGCTTCACCCGAACAACAATATCAAATTTATCTTTCTGGTATTCAAAAGGCTTATAACTTGTCTCGCTATCTTCGAATTTAAAAATGACTTCATAATTCGGAGAGAATTCCATATAATTAGATCTCCAGTAGCCGAATGCAATATTTCCCTCTGAGTCGATAGCGTATATTGTTTTCTTGTCCGGAGAAACCCTATACATGTACTTAAAAGAATAACTCTCTATCGCTTCAAGAGGTTTCTTTCCTTCATAGTAATCCTGAAACTCTTCAAACTCTCGATCTCTTAAAGCAATATATTCCTCCCACGTTAAAATCTCAGCCATATCTACTGACGGGATCACATCCATACGCTTGAAGTCATATCTTGAAACATCCACAAAGACAGTAAGACCTTTGCACTCATCACAATACCAGCAGTCCAAATCTTCTCCAGGCACATCATCGACACAATCATATAATTGCCAATACTCACTATTGTCATCCATTATACAATCTGGATGTTTCTCCGCGAACTTCCTAAAGAAGCCAATACGAAAAGCCCATACAACAGGTTTTCCATCTCCATTCCACATATCATGTCCAGATGGACATCTTGTATGTGCCATGCATATCACCTCTCAATCTTCACCCACCAACCACGACCATCTCTGTAACCATATTTTTTCATAAATTCTTCAAGTTGTTTTATTGTACCAGAGTCAGGCTGACGTTCTGCAAGAAGTCCTTCTTCCTTTGCCATAGACATTACCCTATCATCAAGCAAATCCATCATTTCTCCCCAGGCTTCAACATTATCTCTTACCCTGATATATTCTTATGTTCCCTCTTCATAATCATACAGATCATCTTCAATATACCAAAACTTATTGTGAACCAGCACATAAGAATCAACCAGTTCCTGAGTATTGCTGATTTCCTCAATTTCTAATGGCATCTGTTCTGCGGTCTTATCTGGTATTGGGTTCCCAGATAATATTACTGTACCCTCCGGAAAGAATTCTTCTACCGGAATACCTTCTTCCGAATCAAACGATTGATAAAACACTTATTCATCTATCTGCTGTAGCCCTGAAACTTGACCATCGCCAAATTCCATAATCATAAACTCACCATCAGCTTTTCGTTCAATATCCACCGTAGCAAAGTTACTTCTTATTTTTTTAGCAATACCTTCTATCCAGCTTATTTTACTATCAGATAACTTAACATTCTCTTTTTCTGTCCATTAATTATCCATTATCAGAGCTTTTCCGGCATAAACAAATACCATATATTCATCTGATATAGGCATTCCACTTCTCTCATGAAATCCAATATGCTTTAGATTCTCAAACTTCCTCAGAACAATTCCTCCTACCAGTAAATCACCCTGACGTTCAACAAAATTCTTTATTACACTTGCCGTATTTGCAACATCCGCAATATTACTGATAAAACATGCATCATACCACTACATAATCTTTTACAATATAAGAGCCGCTTAATTGTTTGGCCTTCAATAATGCATTTTCAACATTTCCCTCTGTCTCCCATACAGACTGCGCGGTCTCATCAGCAAAATCATCGTACCATCCAGGCAGAGTATGATATCTTTCATATTCCTCCGGCGTGTTGATCAGATAAATTCCCTTTTGCTCCAGTAATGTATAGAAATCTGATTACATCTCGGGTTTCATCATCCATCCACAATAAATTGTAAGACCAGAAATTTCCTCACCAAACAATGAAAGCTTACCTCTTTCCATATCTTCATAACTAAATAATGCACATGAGTGATGCAGTTCAGCCTCTTGATACTCAACTTCATAATCTTCATCAACTTTTCTTTAATACAGCGGATGATTGCAAAAAATAAAATTTATATCATTCAAGTCTTTTACAAGTATATTTCCATAAGCTTCTACGCCATCTAACTGCTAAAACATTAATCCAAGAGGCAATCCTCAAAAGATTTTCCTTCTGGCATTATACCTCTGAACATTTCTATTCCACTGATTTCAAATCTATTTACTTTGAGATCTGAAAGGACATCTCCTATGTGAATGATGCAACCCTTGCTAATTTTTACGGTATAAACAACACCACGACCTGTTATTCTAAATCTATCTAAAAATCTTTAATACGTCACCCATAATATACAAAATGATTATCCTATCAGCCGGAAGCTAATCTTTACCATTCGTCGCACCTCTACTTTTCTTCTATCTTATATTTCTTCTTCAATCGCTTGCTCATATGATACCAAGCCCTAGAATCAGCTCCGTGAAGTTTGAATAATTCCGCTGCTATTTCATCATCATTTCTAAGTTTTGATGAATAATATTCTGTGTTTGGAAAATCCTCTTGCAAATCAAGCATCGCCAGCTCTTTATTTCCACGTAACCTTGCACTCATATAACTATAAATCGTATTTTGATCTCCAATCTGCGTCAAACAGAGCTTAGCTAAATCAAAGTCATCTCTATATGATTTATCAACGTAGACAAAATTCCATCTTTTTATCTTACATGCCAAATAAACAAGTTCTTTGTCCTTACGATAAGGCTTCATACAATCCAGGTACATGATGGTTCCATCCGCTGAATGTTCAATAGCAAACTTTACCCATTCACGATCATTTAAAAAACGCTTAGACGCATACTCTATCGCCTCTCCACTATACGAAAGGCTGTACTTTACCATCTCTTCGTCATCCTGATATTGTGGAAGAAGACCCAGCGGCCATCTGTACTTCAATACAGACTTTGCCAATACTCTGTCATTGAAATATGACAAATCAAGTTTTTCCATCAATCGTGGATGCTCATCTAATAATTTGCTTAATCTTCTCCGGTACTTGATATAACGGTTATGTCCTATAACCTTTTCGTAAGGCAAAAGACACACTTCTACAGGTATGTACTCACTCTCTTCAAATAATATTCTCTGTATCTCCTGAATCTTAGGAATTAGCTTTTCATAATCAATTCCACATTCTTCTGCTGTTTTCCTAAGATTATCAAGTCTCCAAACCTGTTCAGCCAATATTCTCAGTAACACTTCAATTCGCTCACGACTCTTTTCGTGATTTCTCTTGTAAACCTCAATCTCTTTATATATATCGACATTATCCGAAGTTCTAATTTCTGACATAGACAATGCAGGCTCAAAGAAAAGATCTTTTTTATGCTCTTCAACCATAGCCGCTGGATAGTCACCATAGATAGCTTTATATTCCCGGCGCAGCTGAATAAATCTTTTGTCATCAAACAAGCTTTCAATAAATTCATTATCATAGTCGTATTCTGGAATAAGCCTTGCGAAAACCATCCTGATAATTTTAGAGGACAAATAATCTGGCTCAGCCCAAAAGTCCACATCAGAAAAATCTCTGTTGTGTATGTAATGATTTCTGATATATAAACAATATGAAAAATGATAATCTATAGCATATGGATTACTGATAAGATACTCTCTATCTTTGAGATTTGCTACACAATCATCCGCAACTTCTGAAATGAATTCTAATTCTGTTTTACACTTTACTTTTTCTCTTTCCTTTGACATTGCAAACACCTCCAATGAGCCTACTCTGACTTTGATGATACTAGCTTACCAAAAATGCTGTTCCAAAATACAGACTTCTAACTACGTATTTGCTCATCATTGTCAAAAACATACAAAAAACTATAATATATTCTATCACAATTTTGGTGACACAAAAATAAACTGGCAAGGCATCGCATAATTTTTTTTAGAGCTATGTGATAGTTCTTTTCAAGCTCGTCTTAAACCATGCTTTTTTCAAATGTATTTAGTAATAATAGAAAAGATGTCTGCTGTTTTGTAGCTGACACCTTAACTTAATTACCCGATGATATTAGTTTTCTTCAACTTAATACCATTGGGGTTTATTCAATCCTTTTTACTTATCACCAAAGATGACATTCATATATTTTTCTTCATTCGTTAGAATACGGATGATTGTCACTGTATCATGATCATATTTATAGAAAATACTATATTTTCCTGCAATGACATAATAAAGATCTGTTGTCCATCCAGTTCTATTAGATAGCTGACCACCTATTTCAGGGTGCGTTTTTAATACAGCACATAGTTTTACAATCTTTGGATTCAAACGCATAGGGTTTCTTAAATCAGCACGTGCTTGTCTTGTATATCTTAGATTCATAGTTCAATTCCAAATTCTTTTAATATATCTTCTTCAGAAATACTATCATCTGCAGGTGCATTTTCACCTTTATCTAATTCAATCATTAACTGAGAAATTGCTTGTTCTCTTAATGCCTGTTTACTATTTGCTGTTACTAAGAAAGGCATTCCTTCTACATTAATAGACTGCTGAATAAATGCATTAATAGCATCAGTAAGTGTCATACCACACTGTGCATAGATTCCTTCTACCTGTGCTTTGATTTCTGGATTAATACGCATCTGAAAAGTGCTTGTTTTTGGTGCTGTAGCCACTGTTAGTGTTGTTTTTTTCATAGTTCATAAACTCCTTCTCAACTATTATAAACATCACTCTATTAACAGTCAACACATTGTATATACAGTTCATACGTACATGTCTCTTTATGCAAGAAAAAGTGACTTTTATGCAGAATTTATATAATTTTCAAAGGGTATAATGTATAATTTAAGTAACATCTAGATGTAATTAAAAAGAATATCATTTAGAGAATTATAATATCTAATAGGAGAACCAACACATGAAAGAAATCGACTTTTCTACACTCATTGCAGGACTTATAATTTGTATTATAGTTTTTATACTCACAATTTCTGTATTTGGCGATTATAATCTTTCTGGCATGAGTATGATTGCAACATCTATTCTATATGTCAATTCACTTAAATCATAACCACTGATAAAATCAGTGGTATGAACCCGCCCTGTAAGGGCATGTCGTTGTGCGAGTCCTTCGACTACTGAAGACTGACAACCACAACACGTTTACCTATAACCCCTAAAAAGGGTTTTTTCATTTAATTTTATCTCCTGTAAAAGGATCAATAAACTCCTTCATGCTCATCTGGTCCGAAAGTCTATCTTCCTGTAATTGATTTCTTATATATCGTTTTACAGCTTCTTCATTGTGTCCTACTGTCACACAATAATATCCTTTCGCCCAGAATTTTCTGTTTCCATATTTATATTTCATGTTTGCATGTCTGTCAAAAATCATCAGTGTTGATTTGCTTTTCAGATAACCCATGAAAGACGATACGCTATATTTTGGTGGTATCGTCATCAACATATGTATATGATCAGGACATGCCTCAGCCTCATGAATTACAACTCCTGGTTTTCTTTCTGCTACTGCTCTGAGAATAGCGCCTATATCTTTTCTTAATTTTCTGTATATTACCATTCTTCTGTACTTCGGTATAATGACTATGTGATATTTGCAATTATACGTTGTGTGTGATAAGGTATTATCATCTCTCATTGAGAGTCCTCCTTTGATTATAATTCTTGCGGTTGCCAGCCACTTTTATTATATCATTGGAGGTTTTTTTCTCACCATCTCTGAAAGTTTTTTTAGACCATACGCATAGCGTATGGTTTTCTTTATAATAAAGAATCGTTCCTTAGGTGGAACGATTCTTTTTAATGGGTCTTTAATTTTTGTGGGGGTCAGACCTTCGCTCTAAATATTTGGGGGTCTTG
>OJAW01001090.1_pt1 | contig 16712 bp, 9 predicted proteins | sample 1589151 | NCBI WGS metagenome assembly OJAW01 (sample SAMN03283290) | human gut metagenome | biome: human-associated habitat; material: feces | host: Homo sapiens | place: Peru | collected 2012
ACTTGAGGACGTTCACAAGGTCGGTGGCCTCATCCGGAGTGAAGTGACCGGTGATAGAGGAACTTCCGCCCGTGATGGCGTTCTGTACGTTAGGATATGAATATACCATGTCGTCAAGGACGATGGCGATCTGCTTGCCGACGTTGTCGCTGGTCATGCGGGCCCATACATTGGCTCCCTCGGCGTTCATGCTCATGGAAACGGAAGGCTCACCGTTTGAACCGTGGTCGTAAACGACACGTGCATCGGTGATCACACCTCCGTCAAGCTTCGCCTTGCCGTCCCTTGAGGTGGCCTTGATGGCGACGAGCTCGAAGATGTTCTCGCCCTGAGCATACTCGGAAGGCTTTACAGACCACATAGGCTTGAACTCGGCCGGGAAGATCTCGGCGATCTGAGGCATGGCGAGATACCTGTTGACCTTGGCGGTGTCGATCGCGGCGGCGAAACCGATGCAGGCATTGTTAGATCCTGAAGGGCTCAGCACAGCGAAGAGAGGATTGGCCTTTCTGTAAGCGTCAATCTTAGCGGAATTGTCCTGGTTCTGAGCGATCTCTGAATTGAGAAGAGAGTCAACACCTTCTTTGGCTACATTCTCGGCGGCAGGCTCGGCGACCGCTGTGGTGTCGGCCTCTCCAGCAAGAATCTCAGCCAGCTTGGCGTTGGCCTCGGCAAGATAGCCGGAAAGTTCCTGGCTGGTATAGGTCTCCCAGAACTCAAGGGAAGCGGTTCCCTGAAGGAGCTTCCTCACACGCTCAGGCTCCTTGACGCCCGGAAGCTCGACGAGGATACGTCCGCTGTTGCCAAGTTTCTGGATGGACGGCTGGGTCACACCGAAACGGTCGATACGGCTTCTGAGGACGTTGAACGAGTTGGCGACGGCACTCTCAGCCTCGTCACGGATGACACTGATGACATCGGCGTCTGAGGAGGCCGGGGTGATCTTGTCTTTCATCTCGTAAGTACCGAAAATCTGGGCAAGGTGCTGACCGTTGCTCACTTCCTTCCACGCATCCGCGAAAAGAGTGATGTAGTCCTCTCTGGAATTAACGCTGCGTTCCTTGGCGAGGGCGAGAGCCTTCTGGAACTCAGGATTCATGCTGTTGCCGGAAATGGCCTTCACAAGATCCTGAAGCTGCACCTGCAGCATGACGTTCATACCACCCTTGAGGTCCAGACCAAGGTTGATCTCCTTGGCTTTGCACTCCTTGTAGGTGTTCCAGAGGAATACCTTCTTCGAAGAGATGGAATCAATGAATACCCTGTTCTGTTCCTTCCTGATTGAATCCAGATAGTAAGCCTGGTCATTTTCAGGAACCTGGGCGAAAGCCGCTGAATTCTGAGCCGCCACGGCAGCTTTCTCAGCGAACTTGGCCGCTTTCTTCTCCTGGATGGAAGTCACCGCTGTGAAGGAAAGCTGCCAAATGGAAGCGATCGCAAGCAGAATGGCGACAAGCCTAATCCAACCTTTACTTTGCATAATTGTGTACTTTTATTATTGTTTTTAATTTTTGCGCATAAAAATAAGGGTACAAATTTAGCATTTTTTTCTTAGAAAGAAATTATCTGCCAAGTATTTCTTATTTTTGCAGACGCAATCACCGAGATTTTTCAGAATGAGAAACAAAATATTCATCGGCATTCTAACTCTGCTCGCGCAGATCACATTCAACGGAGAGGCTCACGCGCAAGTCTCCCCGACCAGACTCATGATCAAGGCTGACTCGTGCCGGCTGGCCTACAGCTTCGAGGAGGCGGTCAAGTACAGCGAAGGCGCCATCGAGATTCTGGACTCAACCGCTTCGGCAAAGGCGGAGGAACAATTGTTGATGGCACGCAATGGACTGAACATGATGGGGTTCTGCAGCCAGCCGACTGTCGTCGCGAAGCGGACATTCCCGCTCAGGGACTTCTTCTTGTTCTACCCGCTGAAGGATTTCAGCTGGAGGAAGACCCCGAACCAGCTCGACTCTTTGGGCGGAGACGACCTCTCGCGCGCCATCTACATCCCTGACGACGCGAAGGACATCTACTACTCAGCCAAAGACGAGGAGGGCATCAGGAATATTTACTGCACACATCTGACGGATTCCCTATGGTCCGCACCGGCGCTGATCAACGAGCAGATGACCAGTTCCTCAGACGAGATCTACCCGATGCTGTCCCCTGACGGACAATCACTTTACTTCGCCTCCAAAGGTCTGTACGGCATGGGAGGCTACGATCTCTATGTCTCAAACTGGAACAGCGAGACCAACGATTGGGACATGCCTGTGAATATGGGCTTTCCATATTCATCACCTTACGACGACTTCCTTTTCGTCAACACTGAGGACGGGAAATATTCCATCTTCGCGTCGAACCGCGAGTGCGGCCGCGACAGCGTGACAATCTATGTACTTGAATATGACAGCATGCCTGTCCGGAAAGCCGTCACCGATGTGGGCGAGCTGAGGACTCTGGCGGCCCTGAATCCGGCCAAGGATCCTTCCAGGATCGACAATGACGCGGCGGTTCCGGACGACGGACAGCACGACGAAGGCACAAAGCGCTACATGGAAAAGATGCGTGAGGTTAGAGCCTTGCGTGACTCGGTGGCAAGGTACGGAAAGAATCTGGACAAGATGCGCTCGGAACTTGCGGCGGCCTCAGCGGAAGAAAAAGCCAGACTCACGGCCGAGATATCCGACAAGGAATTGATGCTTCCGACCTTGAACAGTTCCTTAAACGCCGCGGTAAAGGAGCTCCAGAACATCGAGATGGATTTTCTGGCCAACGGAATCGTGATCGACACCGGCAGACTTCAGGCGGAGGTCGACAAGGAGATCGTGGGGACTGCTTCCGGCTACACGTTCTCAAAGAACAGTTACGGTCCGGAAAAGCTTCTGGACATCCGTAAACCTAAGCCATCTTTCGACTACTCTCTCATGATCCTTCCGGAAGGACGGTTCGCCGAGAACAACACTCTGCCGGACGGAATCATCTATCAGATAAGGATATTCACCCTGTCAAGGAAAGCCACGGTGGCGGACCTCAACGGTTTGAGCCCCGTGTTTGAAAGGATCACGACTTCGGGTAAACATGCATATTCAGTCGGATTGTTCAAATCTTACAAGGACGTGCTTTCCAATCTTAACAAGGTGAAGAAGAGAGGTTTCCGTGACGCTCAGATCGACGCTTTCCGCAACGGGCAGATCATCAGCGTGTCAAAAGCCCGTGAGATTGAGTCGAAGACCAGATCTCTGCTCATGGTCAAGATCTACCCAGAGGACGGCCAGTCTCTTCCGGAACAGGCCATCGCCGCGATCCACGAGCATTCCGACAAGGATCTGATCAAGAGCGTTGAGGCTGGCGCGGTCGTGTTTACGACAGGTCCGTTCGAAGACAGGTCACAGGCCGACGCCCTTGTCGCCGCCCTGAAAGCCGCCGGTGTCGAGAACATCTCCGTCACCGAGTCCGCCTCGGAATAGATTCACTGAAAGAAAAACGTGACCAAGATGAAGAAAGTCGGGAAAGTTCTTGTGGTTGATGACAATGCGGGGATCCGGTCCGCGTTGAAGATCTTGTTGCCTATGCGGTTCGAGGCGGTGGAGATCCTGCCGTCACCGGCACAGCTTATCAGCACCGTCAATGCCTTCCAGCCGGATGTGATCCTGCTGGACATGAATTTCAACACGGACATCAACACGGGAAACGAGGGACTTTTCTGGCTCAGCGAGTTACGCAACAACAACCCGAACCAGAAAGTCGTGCTGTTCACGGCCTACGCGGACATATCCCTGGCCGTGGAGGGGATGAAAAGAGGGGCGTTCGACTTCATCGTGAAGCCTTGGGAGAACGAGAAATTGCTCGCCACGCTGGAAAGGGCGGTGACGGAGAACCGGAAGGACAGCCGGCAGTCTAATGAATATGCCACCGGCCCGACCGGGATGTACTGGGGCACTTCACAGGCTATGGCCGAAATCAAGAAGACAATCGAGAAGATCGGCCCTACCGATGCCACGGTACTGATCACCGGCGAGAACGGAACGGGTAAGGATCTTCTGGCCAGAGAGATACACAATCATTCCGAGCGGCGGAACGGCCCTATGGTCAGCGTGGATGCCGGAGCGATTCCGGAGACCCTTTTCGAGAGCGAGCTCTTCGGACACGTCAAGGGAGCGTTCACGGACGCCTATGCCGACAAGGCCGGAAAGGTCGAGCTGGCCGAGGGCGGAACCCTTTTCCTGGATGAGATCGGGAATATTCCTTTACACCTTCAGGCGAAGCTTCTGAGGGTTCTCCAGAACAGGACGATCACCCGGGTCGGCGACACCAAGCCACGCAATGTGAACATCCGCCTTGTCTGCGCCACGAACATGGATCTGCGCCAGAAGGTGCAGGAAGGCACATTCCGTGAGGATCTCTTTTACAGGATCAACACGATGAGCATCCATCTGCCGGCCCTGAGGGAGCGCCCGGAAGACATCGTTCCGCTCGCGGAGATATTCATAAAAAGGTTCGACGAGAAGTACCACCGCGAGGTAGAGGGCATCGATCCGGAGGCGAAGGCCGCTTTGAAGGACTGCCACTGGAGCGGGAATATTCGTGAGCTCCAGAACTGCATCGAGAAGGCGGTCATTCTGGCGGAAGGCAGTAATCTGACAGAGAACGAGTTGCAGCTGCCGTCAGAGGCTCTGGTCGAGGGAAGCGAGACTTCTGTGGCGACGCTGGAGGAAGTGGAGGAGAAGGCCATCCGCGCCGCGGTGGAGAAATATTCCGGGAATATGTCGCTGGTTGCCAAGGCGTTGAATGTCAGCCGCCCGACCCTCTACAGCAAACTCAAGAAATACGGGATTTAGTCGAAGTTTATGAATATGCTTCCGTGGCCTCAGATAGCGATTCCGGCCGGCGTTCTGGTGCTGGTGGCTTTGCTTGCGGTGCTTCTTACACGGCATCGCATCCTCAAGAAAGTGACCTATATGCTTGATGCCCTGGAGGATAAGGAGACCAATTTCAGGTTCGACGAGGGGGGCTTGGGAAGCCGGAAGATCAACCGGACCCTGAACCGAATCCGTACCATATTCCAGAAAGAGACGGCCGACATCCGGGAGCAGGAGGAATATTACGGGCAGATGCTGGACCAGGCCAAGACAGGCATCGTCGTGCTGGAGTCCGGGACGGATTCCGTGCTTTACACCAACAAGCAGGCGTTGATTCTTCTGGGAGTGTCGTCACTGAGCACCTTACGGCAACTTGACATCGTAAGCCCTTCATTAAGAGGAGCCTTTGAGAAAGTCGAGGAGGGGCTGGACCAGAAAGCGTCCATCTATTCGGAAAGCTCGCAGACGAACATTTCCCTGTCCGCCACATCGGCGCACATCGGGCGTAAGGACGTGAAAATCATCGCGGTAAACGACATCTCTGAGGCCATCGAGGAGAACGAGTCAGTGTCCTGGACGAGGCTCATCAGGGTTCTCACACACGAGATCATGAACACCGTCACACCGATCGCCTCCCTTTCCGAGGCTCTTTCCGAATATGCCGGGACGATCACTCCGCCATCAGACGGGCCGGATCTCAAGGCAGGTCTGGAGACCATAGCCAGTTCGTCCCGTGGTCTTATAAAGTTTGTCAATTCGTACAGGGATCTGACCCACGTGGCCGTGCCGGTCAGGAAGGCGTTTTTCGCTCGCGACCTCGCGGCCAAGGTCATCGATCTGAGCCAGCCGGTGTTGACCGCCGCCGGGGCTACCGCTGGATTTGTGGAAAAGACCGAGGACGTGCTTCTGTACGCTGACGAGAGCCAGATCTCACAGATTCTCATCAACCTTGTCAAGAACGCCGCTCAGGCCGGGGCGCGGCACATCGAAATCTCTGCCGAGATTGACAAGAGGGACAACGTCATCATCAATGTGAGCAATGACGGGCCGCCTATCAGCGCGGCAAGCCAGGAGGAGATATTCATTCCGTTCTTCACGACCAAGCCTGAGGGCAGCGGAATCGGACTGAGCCTTTCCCGTCAGATCATGAGGATGCACGGTGGCACCCTCCGCCTCACCCGCTCGGACTCCGAAGCGACTGTTTTCACGCTGATATTCAAGTAAAACTCCTTAGCGTCCGGAAGGTTGCCGCAAAGCGAACCATGGGATGGAACATATTCATTATCAAGAATATAATAATTTACCTTCAGTAGTTTTCCACCAAAGGTACAACGCTTATTCACTGTCAATCAACAGGTTAATCGCCACTCATTGATTCCGAGCGAGTGGCAACTAAGTAGCTCATTATCAAACAATAAAGCAAGTACGTGGTGCCGGTTTATGCACCACGTACTTGCTTATTATATTAGTTGACAGATAGTTATCTGCCACGACACTGCAATCGCATTTCGATGGTTGGTGAGCTGTCGAACCACGGGTTCAACGATGGCACGCTCAGCGACCGGGATAGCAGGACTACCCTACTCGTTCTTGAGGGACTCGACAGGGTTGGTGTGGGCGATCCTCAGGGAGCCGATCACGATGACGCTGACGATTATGGCCAGGACGATGATGTCGGCGGCGATGAAGAACAGAGGTGACAGGGTGATCTTCAGGGCGAACTGCTCCAGCCAGTAATGCGCCACAAGCCAAGCCCCGGCGTCACCGATAAGGACAGCGACAAGAGCCACTTTCAGCACATCCATCACGAGCATCGACACGATCTCCGAGGATTGCGCTCCGTTGACCTTGCGGACGGCGATCTCGGCGCTTCGGCGATAGTTCTCGTCACGGACGTAGGAGATCAGGCCGATCACCGCTATCAGCAGGGCGAACAACGCTCCAAGGGTGTAGGTTCTCTTCATCTGCCTCGTCGGATCGTATAGGCTCCTGAACGTCTCGGCGTAAGACTTCACCTCGGCGTCGCTGTCAGGAGCGACCTCCCGGATTGTCTTCTCCACCTTACGCATCGTCTCCGGAGTGACATCCGTGAGCTTCACGACAAGTGTCTGCATCAGCCTTGACCAGTCAAAGTCAGCCTTTTCCTCATCGGTGAGGAAGTCCTTGTTCCAGCAGAAACGCACGCTCGGACGGTTGTCCGGATCAGAGACGCTTCCGATGACATAGTCCTCATAGACTCCGCAGATCGTGACCTGCCCGTGCTCGGTGATGCCGACAATCTTTCCAACGGCTCCGTCAGACCAGTTGGCAAAAGCCGCCATCTTGGTCACAAAGGACTTGCTGACAGCGACATCATTCGGTCCTTTTGGAGCGGATCCCTCGACGAGCCGGAAGCCCATCATATTGAAGAAACCTTCCGTGGCGCCATATTCATCAGCGACATTGAAGAGTTCCCTGTCGTCACCAGGAAGGGTAATATTATTGCCGGAAGCTGACGCCAAAGGTGTCACGTAGGTCAGTTCAGCAGCCTCGACCTCAGGCAGCTGGCGAAGAGCACCGGCGATGGCTGTCATCTTCGTCTGGTCGTAGGACGGGAATGTCTCATAGACAAGATTGCTGTAGTTGTAGCCCGGATCGGCGTTCAGCACCTTGCGGTACTGGAAGCTGACGATCAGCACCAGCGACACCAGCACGGCGTTGATGGCGAACTGGAAAGCAAGCAGTGAGATCTTCCAGCGGCGCTTGCTCTCCTTGTAGCCTCGGAAGGCGCTGGAAATAGGGATTTTGGTGAACATCCTCGCCGGAATGACGGCGGAGACAAGGAACACCAAGATCACAATCCCGACAATGATCCAGACGGAAAGCGGAGTGACAAGATCCTTCACAGGGACTCCCAACAGGGATTCAACCGCACCCCTGAACGCAAAGATCAGCAGGGCTGCCACGGCGAGGGAGACACCCAAATTCCAGACGGTCTCCTTGAGCAGGATCTTGTTGATGTCCCAAGGCTGGGCTCCGTAGCATTTGCGGACTCCGACCTCGCGCGCCCTGCGGATGACATCCGAGATCGCCACAAGGACGTAGTTCATAATGGACACAAGCAGCAGCAGAGCGGCGATGATGGCAAGTATGAACACAAGGTTCCTGACCTCCGGCTTCGAGCTGTGCTCGGTGGCCAAAGGCGAAAGGAAGTACCAGAGAGTGAGTCCGCTCTTCTCCATTTCCTCCAAAGGCTGGTGAGCCTTCTGCATCTCGTGGATGGCATCCTTAAGCGACGCCGGATCAACCCCTTCGGCCAATTTGACGAAAGCGACGTACCTGTCGTTGCCGACCCAGTTGGAGAGGCTCCACTTGCTCATCGCCTCGATGGAAAGGATGACATCGGCGTGGATCGATCCGTTCTTAGGGAAGTCCTCATAGACTCCGCAGACAGTCAGCTTCAGATTCGGATTGTCCTCGTTGGCGATCTGCTTGCCGACAGCCGCTCCGACTCCACCAAGTTTCTCGGCGAAAGTCTTTGAGATGGCCACATCGCCGCTCCACGACCTCAACGCCTTTTCCGGCTCACCGGCGAGGAACTGGCGATTGAATATCCTGAAAAAGCAGGAATCCGCTAAAAGGTGCTCGGCCGCCACCTTGCTTCCATCGTCATCGATGATGAAATTCTCGCTGTTGAATATGCTGGTGAACCTTGTGGCCTCCAGCACTCCCGGCACCTCGGCCTTGAATCCCGGAGCGATGGCTCCGCTGACCTGACCGAAATCCTTATCCTCACCTTGCATAACGGCGCCGGTGCGGATCTTATAGATTCTGTCAACATCCTTATAGGAGCTGTCGTAGGACAGTTCAAAGCACACTTTCGCGATCAGGATGATGGCGATCGCCATTCCCACTCCCAAGGACAGAACCTTGATGATCAAATCACTTTTTCTTCTCATACCCATTCCTCCACATGGAGGCTAATCTTTTATCGTTCAATATTTTGCTTGCATATCCTCCTCCCGATTCCAGCGGTGAGGACACATCATTATATTCCTAATCTTCAATCGTTCAGGCTCCACTGAATATTACTACTCAATCCAGAAGGTTGCCGCAGCGAACCTTGGCCACCCGCGGCCATAAGCGGGAAGGGTCCAGGCGCAGCCTGGGAGGGACGGAGCGCGAAGCGCGGAGGGTTCGTCGCGACAACCATCTGGATTGGAGATATAGCACGCTATTCCTTCTTCAGCTCGATCGCCGGGTTGGTGCGGGCGGCGCGGACAGCCTGCCAAAGGACAGAGAGGACGGCGATGAGGGCTGTGAACAGACCTGCCACCGCGAAGATCCACCAATGGAGACCGATGCGGTAGGAATAGCCGTTCAGCCAAGTGTGCATCAGGTACCACGCCACCGGGACGGCGATGACGAACGCCACACCGATCATCTTCATGAACTCGGCCACAAGGCCCCACAGAACAGAGTTATAGTCAGCGCCATAGACCTTCTTGAGAGACACTGTCCTGCGTTCCTGCTGCATGTAGTACGAACTCATCGCCACAAGACCTAGAGCCGAGACAAACAGCGAAAGGATTGTGAATATGACCATGATCTCCAACACCCTGTTCTCGGAAGCGAACACAGCCTTGATGTCATCCTCGACATAGCTGGCATCGAATAACTTATCCGGGTACAATTCGCTAAAGACCGCCTTGACCCTTGCGAAAGCCTCTTTGTGATCCGGCGTGGTCTTCACAAGAATCGTCCACGGCCACTTCCCGGCAGGATATTCTTCATACTGGTAGATCAACGCAGGATGCTGCTCCTCCAGCAACGGCTTGATCTTGAAGTCGTAGTAGATTCCGCCTATCTGCCATGTGCTGTTGGACTTGGTCGTGAACTCCGTGGCGGTCTCGTCTATTTCGAGGATTCCGTAGGCATATTCATTCAGCCAATAACTGTTCGGACTGTGATTGTCCTGCTTCTTCCTGATGCCGAGGATATTGAAATAGGCACTGTCGCCCTTAACCAACTGGAACGAAGCCTCTCTTCCACTTTCTGTGGACATAGTCCAGTTGTTGGTCATGAACATAGGATGTCCATCTCCAAGTCCGACAGCTTCGACGCAACTCTCAGCCTTAAGTTTGTTGATGAGTGGCGTCAAATCACCTGCAAGGCCGAACTGATTGCTGATGGTGATCTGATCCTCAGTATTGTAACCCATCGGAGCATTGATCATAGAGCGGATCTGAAGGTACATAGTGAACGCCGTCACGAGCATCACGACCGTGATGACATTCTGAATCACAATGATGACCTTGCTGTAGAGGGTCTTTGTCTTGAGTCTGAGCGTACCGCGGACAATCTCGATCGGCTCGGCCTTCTGGATGATGAGCGCAGGCACGATACCAGCGATGACACCGACCAGAACCGTGAACAGGACACAGACAATCACACTCACCGGAGAGACAGCCTCGAAAATCGAGATGTCATAGTTCAGCACCTTCGAAGCCGCTGGGGAAATGGCCTCGCCAAGCAGGATGGCTACGATCATAGCGGCCGCGCAGATGATGGTGCTCTCGACAATCATCTTCATGAATATGCCGCCTTTCGTCGCCCCGATGAGCCTTCTGGTGGCCATCTCCTTGGCACGGAAGCCGGAGAGAGCCGTGGTCATATTCACATAGTTCAGGATGGCGAACAGAAGCAGCAGGAAGCACATTCCGGCAAGCAGCATCACTGTCGTCTTGTTGCCAAGACGCAGACTGTCATTATAGTCCTCATTGCCGTCCGACAGGAAATAGACATCACGTAAAGGAATGATTCTCACGTCATTATCACCTCCGCCGTAGTCTGACATATATCTCCAGAAATTCTCCCGGCACCATTTAAGAATATCATCGTGTCTGGCCGGAAGATCGGCGTTCGGATAAGCCATCACAAAGCAAGTGGATGATCCGGCGTTGGACATCCGCTCATCGTTCGCCTGGTTGGTGATCGTCATGATCTCTCCGCGAAGGAATATGTCGCACGGTCTGATGATGGAGTTCTCAATGTCCTTGAACACACCTGAGACTGTCAGGTTGCTTACCGTTGAGTCAGCGCCGTCGAAACGGATCTCACGTCCAACCGGATCCCTGTCCCCGAACTGAGCCTTGGCGAAAGACTCACTGATCAGGACTCCGCTTATCGAGGCCTTCCACTCACTGAAGTCGCCCTCCACGAGAGGGAAACTGAACATATCGAAAAACGACGAGTCAGCGTAAGAAGTCCTGGCGTTCACGGTGTTGCCGTCGATCTTGTACTCCTGCATTCCGTTGCTGGAATATGAAGCTGACCTCTCAATCTCCGGAAAGTTAGCCTTCATGTGGCGGGACAGCCAGTAAGCGGACGAAAGGGTCTCTTTCTGTGCGATGACGTAGATCCTGTCGGCGTTCTTTTGGAACGAGTCCGTGCTCAGCTGACTGGTGACGTACACGGCCAGAAGCAGGACAAACGCCATCGAGAGGCTGAGTCCCAGAAGGTTGACCGCGCTGTAAAGTTTGTTGCGCTTCAAGAAGTTAATGAAACTGTTCATAATCCATTCACGGCCTCGCGGAGGCCAACTTTTTGTTTTTCATTCTTTTGCTTCCCTATCCTCATTCCCGCTTCATGCAAGAGGACATCCAAGCATATTCCTAATGGTCAATCACTTATCCTCCACGGATTTTTACCCGTTTGGAAATCCCATCCAGAAGGTTGCCACGACAAACCCTCCGCGCTTCGCGCTCCGTCCCTCCCAGCCTGACGGCTGGGCCCCTCCCGCTTATGGCCGCGGGTGGCCAAGGTTTGCTGTGGCAACCTTCTGGATGAACCGAGACAAAGTATTAAGGAGTTTGACTATGAGATTCAGGCAACCTTCCGCCAATAATATCTTAAACGTGAGGGGCGGCGCTTATGGGTGGTATAATTACATTATCTACTGTCAAGTCCGTAGTGGTGATTCATCAGCTATCGCCAAGTAATCAGCCGACCCTCACGAGAAAGATTCAACGCTAAAGCTCGTTCTTCACGTCAGAGACAATCTGGCCGTCGAACAGGTCGATGGTGCGCTGTGCCACGGCGGCGTCTCTCTGGGAGTGAGTCACCATAACGATGGTCGTACCTTCCTTGTTGAGCTCGCTGAGGAGATCCATAACCTCCTTACCGTTCTTGGAGTCCAGGTTACCGGTAGGCTCATCGGCGAGGATCAGCTTCGGACCTGCGACGACCGCACGGGCGATGGCGACTCTCTGCTGCTGACCTCCGGAAAGCTGCTGAGGGAAGTGCTGGGCTCTGTGGCTGATGGCCATTCTCTTCATAATCTCGGTGACCTTCTGCTTACGCTCGGCCGCGGAGATGTTCAGGTACCTCAACGGAAGCTCGATGTTCTCATAGACATTCAGTTCATCGATCAGGTTGAAGCTCTGGAACACGAATCCGATGTTGCCCTTACGGAACTTGGTGCGCTCCTTTTCCTTGAGCTGGCTGACCTCCGTGCCGAGAAGTTCGTAGGAGCCTCCGGTAGGGTTGTCAAGAAGGCCGAGGATGTTCAGAAGGGTTGACTTACCGCAACCGGAAGGACCCATGATGGCGACGAATTCTCCGTCAGCGATTTCGAATGAAACTCCATTGAGGGCTGTTGTCTCGATCTCCTCTGTTCTGAAGACCTTGGACAGATTGTTGACTTTAATCATGGCTTTGAAAATTTTTATTTGTTATTGTTTATATTCATTAATCAATTAGAAGACAAGCACATCGCTGTCGCCGTAGTTGTCGTAGGAGGAGGTGATGACCTTCTCGCCAGGCTCCAGCCCTTCAAGCACCTCATAGAACTGAGGGTTCTGACGACCGATGCGGATCTCGCGCTTGACAGCCTTGCCTCCATCCTTGCTGACCACATAGATCCACTTGCCTCCCGTCTTCTGGTAGAATGTCCCGCGAGGGATAAGGACCGCCCGCTCCGGCTGACCGAGCTGAAGGTTCAGGTAATATGTCTGGCCGGTCCTGATGTTGTCGGGCTGCTGACCCTCGAACTTGAAGTCCGCCTGGAACTTGCCGTCACGCACCTCCGGATAGACCTTGCGCACCTGCGCGTCGTACTTCTCGCTCTGACGCTCAAATGTGGCGTCGAGTCCCGGAACCACACGGTCAATATAGTGTTCATCTATCTTAGCCTCAATCTTGTAGCTACCCTCGGAGTTGATCTGGCCGATCTTGGTGCCGGCACCGATGTATTGGCCAAGGTTCGCATCCAACAGTCCGAGAACCCCGTCGATCGGAGCCTTGATCGTAAGGCTCTCCTTGCGGCGGCGTATGAGCTGCATGTTCATCTTCATGTTGTCAAGACTCTCGCGCAGACTCAGAAGTTGGGTCGAACGGTAGAGACTGTCCTGCTCCATACTCTTGAGAGTCAGGTCAAGGTTCTGCTGCGAAAGCTCATAATCCTCCTGGGCCTTGAGGTAATCCTCCTTTGAGATGAGCTTCTCCTTGTAAAGCTGCCGGTTCTGCTCGAATGCCCTCTTGTTACGCCTGGCCTCGGAGGCGTAGCGGAGACGGTTCTGCTCATGGGAGAGTTTCTGCTGCTCCATCGAGATCATCGTGTTACGAAGGATGTTCTCCTTTTCCGCAAGCTCAGCCTCGGCGTTAAGTATCTGAAGGTCAAGGTTATCATTGGACAGCACAAGAATCGGTTCCCCGGCCTTGACGGTGGAGCCTTCCTCGACTATGATCTTCTGGACGGTACCGCCTTCGAGCGGGCTGATCTGGATTGTGACCATTGGCTGTACCTGACCGCTCACACGGATATAGTCGTTGAACTGTCCGTCAGTCACCTGGCTGACCGTGATCGTGTCCTTGTCAACCCTGAGGGTCTTGGAATTGTCTCTGAACACGAGGTAGAGCACGAACACTACCACGATGGCTCCAAGCCAGTAAGGCATCGCCTTTTTTGTGAAGGCTGATCTCCAGCCTTTCTTTTTCTCGATTATCTTGTCCATAATGTTTGTTATTATTCGTTGATTATTTCTGAGGTGGTCGCTTCGACAGGCTCAGCGACCGGCACGGTCATATTCATTGATTGATGTAATCCACTCCGTTATAGTAGTTGACCACGCTGCGCTTGATGAAGTAGGTCAGCAGTGAGTTGAGCCGCTGGGCGTTCGCCTCAAGGTAGTTATTCGAAGCTGTCTGGAACTCGATCGGCGAGATCAATCCCTGCTCCAACTTCTTCATATTCAATGAATATGCCTCCTCCTGCACATCGGACTTCCTTTGTGCCAGAATATAGGCGGCAGACGCTCCGTCGCGATCCTGGACAGCCCTGCGCACCTCGGCGGAGATGTCCCTCATCTTCTGGTCGTACTCGGCTGAAGCCTTGGCGACCGCGTTCTTCTTTCTTGCGATGTTGCTGTGTCGCTGAAGTCCTGAGAAGATCGGGATATTCAGGGACAGCTGGACATATTCACCACCATTGTTCTTGAACTGCGTGCGGAAAGGGTCGGATGCCGAGCCGCTGCCAGGGTAGGTGAAGTAAGTCGTGGACCATCCTGCGTAGGCGTTCAGCGAAGGGAGAAGCTGCCATCTGGCTGTGCTGAGCTCACGCTTGGCGTTCAAGAGGTTATAGCGTGCCACACGTGCGGCCGGGTTGTTCGCCTGCGCGAAATCAACCATATCCTCCAGAGCCAGGGAATCGGTCAGCATCCTTTCGCCGTCAAGGGCCACTGGAAGCTCACTGTCGATGACAAGCTCGTGATCCTCAGACCAGAACATCACGTCCTCAAGTGTGATCTTAGCGTCGTTGAGCTTGTTGTTGGCCTCAACGAGTTGGTACTGTTTGTCGGCGAGGTTGGAATCCATCTCCACAACATCCGCGTGACCCTTCTGTCCAAGTTCCTCCTGACGGCGTGCTTTTGTGAGAGATTCCTCGGCGACCTCGACCTGAGCCTTGTAGATGTCGGCCAGCTGGCTGTAATAGAGCACGTTGCAGTAGGCTTCCATCGTGGCGAGGCAGATGTCGGCCTCAATCTGGTCTTCCTGCGAGTTGCCAAGAGCGATGGAAGTCTTGGAGATCTTCATATTGTTCACGGCCTTGAATCCGTTGAAGAGGGCAATGCCCGCTCCGACTCCGTAACTGTTGTGGAAGGATGTCGTGGTGACGTAGGTGTTGGTCTTAGGGTCAACCGCACGTCCGAAGTTATAGTAAGCCGAGCTGCTTCCGCTTATCTCAGGGGTGAACGCATCGAAGATCGCATCCCTTCTCGCAAGCCGTGCGTCACCATTGGACGCCTGCTGGATCCTCACCTTGGTGCTGTTGCTGATCGCATATTCCATGCACCCCTTCAGCGTCATCGGAGTCGGAAGCGCCTCCTGCGCGAAAACCGGAGCGGCGACCATCATCGCGAATGTTATGAATATTGTCTTTTTCATATTTCTTTTTCCTTTTCGGTAAAAGTCATAAGCATTAGGCGTGCCAAAATATTCAATTAATTAGTTATGAATATTTTAGCGATTTTAGCGATTTGGGAAAGTGTAAAGAAATTTAACACTGGGTGTAAAGAAACTTTACACTTTCACCGATCACTTCGACAAGTTCAGCAACCTGATCTTTCCTGCATTGACGTCAGATCGTGCACCAGAATGTGACGATGAACGGGATGGAGAATTCGAGGACGAAGCCATGGAAGAGGGAGATCACTGAATATTCCTTGCCGGAGGATGCCATGATGATCGGAAGTGTGGTGTCCATCGATGTAACGCCACCGGCGGCTATCGGAGCGAGCGGACCACCTATTCTGACAAGAAGCGGAGCCAGCAGAAGCGTGGCCATCTCCCTTATGATGTTGGACAACAATGCAACGGTACCGAGTTCGGCGCCACGGTAACCGGTTATGAATATGCTGGAGAGGGAATAGTAGCCGAATCCGGAGCCAACGGCCAGACAGTCTGTGGCCGACCTTCCGGGCAGAATCAGTGCGGCCGCAAGCGCCCCGGCGAATGTGCCGAGCATAGTTCCGGCTGGAAGCAAAGCCATTCGCACATCAAGGGACTTGAATCTGGAGACAATGTTTCTGTCACTTCCCACACCTATCCCCACGAAGAAAAGCAGGGCACACAAGGCGTAGAATGTCAGGTTCCCTTCCACAATTTTCTCCGGCACAATTCCGGACAGGCCGGCAAGGATGCCAAGGACGAAGAAGCCTACTATCACAAGACTGCCTTTCATGTCCTTTTCTTTTCGGATTTAAGATGACGCCACAAAAGCCAGGCGAATAAACAGCTACCAGCCAGAGACAACACAGCAATGAGCAAAGCGCCCAGACCAAGCGACGGAAGTGATGAGATTATCGTCCTGTTCCCTCCGACCTCAACACCCAGAAGAAACAGCAGAGACCAGATCAGAATGGTTGTCAACTTTGAGACCCACCCGCAGTCTCTGTTTCTCAAAAGCCTTCCGGCCGCGATTCCCGCAAACAAGAATAATATAACGGTAAACATTCTATTTGAGCCTTGTACAATTTTCTATTTTCTATGCCGATTTCCAAATCGACATCACACCACATTTCATTTGAACATTTCTATCATGCAAAACTAACAACTATTCTCCAAACATTCGGAATCAGAGAATAATATTTGATTCTTGATGGTCACTGGAACGGCATTCTCCCTTACAAACCACGTCATATTACAATTTTGTCCACGCAAACTGCCATCCGCCGGATAAACGCGTTGATTTGCACAGTTTGTCCGGCGGAAAGGCTTCTCGCCGGACAAAACTTCAAGGTAAGATATGAATAAAATTAGGAAATTATATAGGAGTTGGCTAACATTTTCCTTATGATGCTGATATTTAAGTAA
>OJAW01001092.1_pt1 | contig 16703 bp, 18 predicted proteins | sample 1589151 | NCBI WGS metagenome assembly OJAW01 (sample SAMN03283290) | human gut metagenome | biome: human-associated habitat; material: feces | host: Homo sapiens | place: Peru | collected 2012
CGCCCATTAAAACGGCACGCGAGCTGGGTTCAGAACGTCGTGAGACAGTTCGGTCCCTATCCGTTGTGGGCGCTGGAAAATTGAGGAGAGCTATCCTTAGTACGAGAGGACCGGGATGGACGTACCGATGGTGTATCAGTTGTCACGCCAGTGGCAGCGCTGAGTAGCTATGTACGGATGGGATAACCGCTGAAAGCATCTAAGCGGGAAGCCCTCTCCAAGATGAGTTTTCCCTTTCTTTAAGAAATAAGATCCCATGAAGACTACATGGTTGATAGGCTAGAGGTGGAAGAATAGTGATATTTTGAGCTGACTAGTACTAATAGATCGACAAATTAACTAATTTTAATTTGAAATTTATCACATTATCTTGTTTTGAGAGAACAATTATGGTATAATATTTTTACCAGTGACGATAGCAAAGTGGATACACCTGTTCCCATCTCGAACACAGAAGTTAAGCACTTTAACGGCGAAGATAGTGTAGGCGAAAATAGCAAGTTGCTGGTTTTTTTGTGTTTAAAAATTAGCGTAAATGTGTTATTATATAATAGGTGGTAACGATGAAAACAAAAAAGAAAAGAAGATTAAGAAAAGAACCTAAAATTATACTTGCTTTATTACTGGTAATAATTACAATAATAATAATAAAACCAAATATTTCTAAAAATAAAGAAAACACTGAAAATAATACTCCAAACAAAGTAGAAAAAATCATAAAAGTTAATTATAAAGATTATATTACTAACGAAAAATCTGAATATAATAATGAAATTAAATATGTTTCAGAAGGAATGAAATTGACAAACTTTATAAGTGCCTTATCAAAAGAAGAGAATTATGTTAATAAAAGTGGTAGTTATACACAAATTAAATATAATTTTGAGCAAAACTTATCATATGAAGAACTTGAAAACATATTTTTAAATTTAAACAAATCAAATATAGTAAAATTAGAAATAATAGGAAAAAGTTATGATGGAAGAAATATCTACTCGATAGAAATTGGAAAAGGAGAAAGAATTAGTATGTTTGAAGGAAATATTCACGCGGCTGAAATTGCCCCATTACTATTTCTAACAAAATATTCAGTAGATTTAGTTAATTCATATGAAAGCAAAGATAAAACTATAGTGGATCTTTTAAATACTAACAAAATTGTAATCGTTCCAACCATAAACCCTGATGGGTATGATTACTCAGTAAAAGGAAAAGAAATAATTAATGACAAATCTTCATATGTATATAAAAATAGTAACTTAATAGAAAAAGATTACTTTAAAGCTAATATAAATGGGATAGATTTAAATAGGAGTTTCCCATCACGCAATGGTGGCCTATATTTCAAGAAAAACACTCCATCTTATACATTAGTTACAAACAAAAGCACAAAAAGACTTGAGTACTTCCCAGGATATGAACTAGGTAGTGAACCTGAAACACAAGCTCTTATGTATTTCATGTACAAATATCAAGAAAATGCACATGTTTATGTTGCTGTTCACAGTGCAGGTAGAGTCATATATCATGGTAAACCAGATTTAAGCGACACATATAACAAAACTTGCAGTAAAATGGCTAATATAGTAAGTAACACAACAGGTTATACTCCATTAGGGGTAGACTATGAAGATGTTGGTTACGGCAGTGATGGATCTGCAACTGATATGATAGCTGAAATCAAACATGGTTTTAAATTTAGTACACAATCAGGTAGATTAACTTCATTAAATAAAATTCCTGAGATGGCTAGTCCTTTCTGCGCAATGACAATAGAAACACTCGAAAGTTATACGCAAAATTTAGAAACTATTAAATCAGAATATAATAACAAGAAATTAAGTGATGCGTTCACATCACTTATAAAATATTAGGTTTAAAATGAACTAAAATCACTTAAATTTGCCGAAAATACTTGATATTTTTACGTATTTAATGTATAATCTTATCTACATGGCGGTATTGGTGAAGTGATTAACACGCCAGATTGTGGCTCTGGTATGCGTGGGTTTGATTCCCACATACCGCCCCATGTAAAGATTAATAATCCCGAAAGGGATTTTTTTAATTGTCAATTTTGCTTTTGCTGTATGGTTTTCTATTATCTGTTCTACATAATAAGTAATCAATACTTGTATTATAATAATCAGCAAGTTTTCTAAGAATTAATGTAGGTATATCGTTTTCTCCAGTCTCATAAGCAGAATAACCAGTTTGACTCATATTTAATATTTTGGCAATATCCTTTTGATACATATCATTTTCTTCTCTTAAATCTCTTAATCTATTCATAATTTTCCTCTATACCAATAAGATACCATAACGTAAAATACGTTATGGTAATTTTGCAAGATATGGAGGCTGTACTATGAAAAAAATATTATTAATTATATTGTTAATAAGTACATCCTTATTAACAATAAAATTGAGTTATAAAAAAGATAATAACAAGGAAATATCTAAAGCACTAGAAATACTTTCTAAACCAAATGGTATACAGGCTTATACTTTAAATGGAGAAAAAACTGATTTAACTTATTATGATTTAATTAATAGTTATGTAGTTGATACTATTACTTGTAAGAATGGGACTATTGCTACATTTAACAAAACTGATAATTCAGTTAATTTATCTAACATCCACATGCCTGATTATTGTACTATGGATTTTAAAGAAAAACCTACAATTTATTCACAAATACTAAAGGATAATCCTACAATAAGTGAAAGGGCAGACTTTAGTACAACATTCACAACTACTAACACAGGAACGCTTTACAAAGCAACAGAAAGTATTGCAGGGAGTGCTACTAAAGATGTATATTACTTTGCAGGAGATGCAAAGAATAACTGGGTAAAGTTTGGAAAATTTTCTACGACAGTTGTAAGGGGCTTTGGCTCATCTCAAGTTTATGGAGAATCTAAAGATTATAACACCATGGAGGAGTGTAATATTGGAACTTATTTGCCAGTTTCCAAAGATTATGATTATAACCATGATTGCACTTATGTTCAACGGGAAGGTAGTCCAATGTACTGGAGAATAATAAGAACAAACCATGATGGAAGTATAAGGCTATTATATTCAGGAATAAGTCCTGATACAACAAGCGCTTTTATAGGTATGAGTTCATTTAATGTTACAATGAATGATCCCATGCATATAGGATATATGTATGGAACAAGTGGAACACTAGCATCAAACAGAACAAATAAAAATAATAGTACAATAAAAGAAATAATAGACTCGTGGTATAGTACTAACTTAAGTAGTTATACAAAATATATAAGTACTGAAGTAGTATATTGTAATGATAGAAAATCACCAAGTTATAGTGCAAGTAGTAAATTTGATTATTATGTACTTACGAGATTAAATGCAGAAAATCCAACATATAATTGTGAAAGTAGTGAAGATGCATTTTCAGGAGATAATACCGATGCAAAACTAATTTATCCAATAGGACTAATGACAGCAAATGAAATAACATATTCAGGAGGTAAATATGGAAAATCTTTAACTAGACCATATACATGGTATTCTTTAAATAATGCTGAAGAAAGTATAACAGGAAGTACTTACTGGTGGTTATTGTCGCCTTATTTCTGGGATGGTGTATATGCTAACTCGTTCATCTTGCTTGGTTCTGATAATCCCGGCAACCTTAATACAGGTAATGTCATTTTTTCAAGCGGCGTGCGATCAGTTATAAGTATTAAGGAGAATGCTTTATACTCCAAAGGAGATGGCAGTCCAGAAAATCCTTACGAAATAGTTTATGAATAGGCCAATTTTGGCATATTTTTAGGTTTAAACTCATTCAAAACTAAATAAAAACAATATACTAAAATAGGAAGGTGAAATTATGCTTAATTTTGACCTATTAAAATTAGTATTAATAAGTAGCATAGCTAGCAGTATCATAACAACAGCTACTGTGCAAAAAATAAAAGAAAACTTACGAAGTAAAAAATTTCTAACACTAATTAGTTTCGGTGTATCTATGATTATAGGAACTCTATTTAGTCTATCATTTAGTGAACTAAATATAATAAACAACTTATGGGTAGGTTTTATAACTTTTCTAGGTGCTGATGCAATATACAAAGCATTTGAAGACAAAATATTTAAAAGTTTAAGCTCCCTCGAAACAAATCAAAACATTAAAAATCTAGACAACGAGGAGAGTGAATAAATTGATTACCGAAGACAAAATTATAGGTACATTTAATACAAAAGATTTCAGATGTAAGCATTGTAAAAATCTATATATCAGTGAAGAATTAATTAACAAATTACAAATTCTTGGAGAAGCACTTAATTTTAGTAAAGCAAAAGTAATAAGTGGATACAGATGTAAAGATCACCCAGTTGAATTACAAAACAAAAACACAGGTCAGCATACAAAAGGTTTAGCTGTAGACATAGAATATTTTGACAAAAACGGTAACAAATTACCTGCTAAAATAGTAATATGTGTAGCATATGAATTAGGTTTATTTAAAGGCCAAGCGAATGTAGAAAATGCAAGTAGCGAAGGAGAAGTACATTTAGACATTAGACAGTCAGGTTCCTACAGGGGAGACGAAACAATAGATTACAAAAGTCACTGGCAAGATCCATACTCATATTATGGTGTCACTAAAGAAGAAGTAAAAAATTATATTAATAGTGACTATGAACCAATTAAACCCAAAGAAAGAAATACATCTGTAAACCAAGTTAAAGTTTTAGTAAATGCTTTAAAAATAAGAAAAAGTCCAACTACAACATCAATAACTTATCAAAATGCAGAAAAAGGTGCAATATATAATTATGAAGAAGTAACAGAAAAAGAAAATTATAAATGGTACAAAATAGGAAGTAATAGCTGGATAGCAGATAATGGTAAATACCTAGAAATATTACCTAAATTAGAAAATAATAGTGCTTCTGAAAACGACTTAAAAAATCAAATAGAAGAGCTACAAAAAGAAATAGAAGAATACAAAAATAAAGTAAAAAATTTAGAAGATGAAATAAAAGAACTAAAAACATACAAATTTAAATACACATCTAAAGAAGATGCCAAATATCTTAAAACATTAAAAAAAGGAGATATTCTCCTTATTAAATAGAATTATCAAAAAAATCTTCCCAAGGATCTTTCCTTTTGAGCCTATCTTTAACATTTGAAATTGTTATTCCATCAGGCTTAATAGTATCTATTTCACTCCATTTAATTGGACATGAAATAGATGCTTTTTCATTTAATCTAACCGAATAAGGCATCACACTAGTCGCACCTTTTTTATTTCTAAAGTAATCTATAAAAATCTTTCCTTCTCTTTTTTCTTTCCTTACATTGAGTGTATATTTTTTAGGATAATTAGCTTCCATCAAAGAAGCAATTTGATGAGATATATTTTCTAAAACCTTAAACGAATTAACATTTATTGGAACTAAAACATGGTAGCCCTTTCCACCACTAGTTTTAACATAACTCTTAAGATTAAATCTATCTAATATTTTCTTTAAATCTTTAACACCATCTCTAACTTTTTTAATACTAAGCCTCTCATCTGGGTCAAAATCAAAAACCATAATGTCTGGCTTATTAAGCTTTCTTGCCCTAGAACCCCACATATGAAACTCATAACTATTCATCTGTACTTCACTTAACAAACCCTCTAAATCTTTAACATAATAATATTTGTTATCTGTACCTATCAAACTTTTAACCCTTTTAACTCCGAGTTTACTATTATTTAAATGTTTCATAAAAAATTTATTAGATATATCTCCATCAGGACACCTAACCGTTGTTATAAGTCTATTATCAAAAAACTTTTCCATCCTAGGATAAACTTCCTTATAATAATTAAAAATATCTCTCTTAGTAATCTTATTTTTCTTAAAAATAACCTTATCTCCATGAGTAAGCTCTACAGTATTAAAACTATCCATTTCAATTTCTTTCTTTGTCTTACCACTTTTAATACTGGTATCGTATTTTAATTTTTTAACATTACTTGAATACTTATCCCTATCCTTAATAAGTAACCAATTATCCTCTTTAAATCTAACAAGAGTATAGTCTCCATGAAGCCTTTCTCCATAAAAAGTAAACTTAACTACATCACTATCAAAGTTACTATTCTCTCTAAAAGTGTAATACCCCTTATCCCATAAAATAACAGTACCAGCACCATACTCTCCCTTTGGTATACTTCCTTCAAAATCAGCATAACTAACTGGATGATTTTCTACCTTAACAGCAAGCCTCTTATCCTTGGTGCTTAAACTAGGCCCCTTAGGACATGCAAAACTTACAAGTTCTCCCTTATAGAGAAACCTTATGTCATAGTGTTCCCTTCTAGAATAGTGATGTTGCACTACAAACATAAATTTCTTGCTATTCTTTTTCTTAATTCCTTTAGGTTCGCTTGTCCTACTAAAATCCCTCTTACTATTATATTTCTCTAAACTCATATCTTGCTCCCTTTATAAACAGGCTGCCTTAAATTATTATTCAAAGTTCTCTCAATATAACTAACCTCACACTTTAAACTAGGTTTCACATAATTAATATTTTCTTTATAATTACAAAAATAATTCTTACTCTCCTTAAGTTTAAGTACCTTATCATATAACTCATACTTACTATTTAAACTTACTTTTCCAACAAAACAAAACTTATCATCAATATATTCTCCAAGTGCTAAAGATATCCCATTCTTATTATAACTATATCCACCTATAAAAAAACTACCACTTTTAAAATTCTTAATCTTAATAAAATCATCAGTTCTCTCATTTATATGGTAAGAACTATTTATCTTTTTAGCAACAATACCTTCCATTTTAAGTTTCTTTATTTCCCTAAAAAGTTTCTTTCCACTCTTAAAAACCACTGACTTAACAAAAACATCTGTATCCTTAAACTTATTCAAAATCTTCTTTCTCTCTACAAGTGTTAACTCAGTTATATCCTTGTCCATATATAAAATATCAAAAGCCATAAAAACTACTGGATTACTCTTACTTTCCACATCTATAACTGATTTATTCTTTAAATGAGTTCTCTTAGAAACCTTGCTAAAACTAGGAAGTCCATTTTCTAAACTAATTATCTCCCCATCAAAAATAACTTTTCCTTTAACTAACTTCTGAATGCTTTTAAGTTCTGGAAAAACATTAGTAATATCTTTTCCATTCCTACTCTTAATCACAAACTCACTCGGACTAACAAACATAACCGCACGCACACCATCATATTTAATTTCATAAATAAATAGATCACTATCAAAAGGCTCATCTATTTCTTTAAGAAGCATGACTTTAAAATCTCTATTTCTCCAAATATCATTTCTTTTCATTTAAACTTTTCTCCAGTGCTTTAAGTAAATCATTTATTTTCTTGTTATTATTTCTTTTACTCGCACCCTTAACTTTCTTTCCATTCAACTTATCATTTATAGCCTTCTTAATATTCGCTCCCTCTAAATCAACATACTCTTCTGGCTTAAAATCACTTTTGAAACTATTTATTAATTTAATAGCAAGATCAAGTTCCTTTTGATTAACCTCATACATAACATTTTCTTTCTTAAAATTAATCTCTTCCTCAAAAAACATAGTACTCATAATAATCTTATTATAAGTAAGTCTCAAAACTGTATAATAAAATTTATTACCTATAGTTGTCCTTCCAATAGCAACCAGCTTAGTCTTTTTCATAGCTTCAAGAAGCAAATAATAACTCTTACCTCTACTAGTAGGTTCTAACACGTATGTTTTTTCAAAATAATAAGGGTCAATATCCTTTAAGGGAACAAAAGAAATAATTTCGATTTCTTTCAAATTAGTAGTTTTAAGTTTACTCAGTTCACTCTTATCAAAGGTAATATAGTCTCCTTTAGAAACCTCATAACCTTTAATAATATCACTTTCCCTAACTTCTTTCTTACAATGGGAACAATATTTAATATAACTAATTCTATTATGACATTTCTTATGCAGTTGATTAAACCTAGTATCATTATTCCTAATAAGAGGATTAACGGTAACAGGAACATCTACTAGTCCAAAAGAAATATTATAGTGTATATTTGGCATATCATCACCTATAATTATTATTACAATTTTTCATAAAACTATGCGCGAGTAATTTGCAATGTTATAAAAGAAAACATAAATTATAATGGAGGCATTATTGTGATGAATATAAAATTATTAAAAGAAGTATTACTAATATCTCTAACATCTTCAGTAATATCAAATGCTTTAGTGCAAAAATTAAAAGTATGTGAAAAACACAAAAATCATTTGTGCTTAAAAAGTATGATAATATCAGTAGTAATGGGTATCTTGTTTAGTATATCGTTTACAGACTTAAACTTAACATATACTTTATGGTCAGGTGCACTAAGTTTTATAGGTGCAGATGCACTTTACCTATCAATTGAAAAAGGAATACTTAAAAATATAATAAATAAAGAAAAAGAAAGGTAGGCATAAACCTACTTTTCCACATACAAAGATAGTTCTTTATTATTATAACACTTGTATATCTCACTCCAAATTTCATTTTCAATATTTCTCTTCTTTTTAGGATGAATTAAAAATCTAATATATAAAGAAACATAACTACCACTAACATTCATATAAATAATAGGCTCTAACTTATTGTAATAAATTCTATACTTATCATTAACTTCAAGTGCGCCTCTCATTTTATTTGGTATTCTCTTAATAACTTCATTACTATTTACTATCCTATAAAGTTTACTTTTAGCCCTTTTTAAATCACTATCAATATTAACCTTAACTTCAATCTCACCCCAAATATACTTAAAAGCTTTAACATAATTCTTAGTAACCTCAGAAAATACTTTACTATTTGGGACATGCACTATTGTACCTGTACTTTGAAATGAAAATGGATCAACCTCTAAAATATCAAAACTAAAAGTAGAAATATTAATAACATCTCCCATATATCCATCTATCATAATTCTAGTCTTCTATACTAAATGGCTTGCTAACTTTAATATAAATACCAGTAAAAAAATTAATAATAGTATCCCATAAACTATATGCAATTGCTGCAGTAACGAAACTTAAAAGTGTAATAAACTTAAGTAAAAATTCTTCCCAAATAAAAATAACAGGAAGAAAAATAATAATAGAATTAATAAGAACATACTTCTCATCCTTATCAAACAAATTAGTAAAAAACAAATTAATCTTGTTAATGAATTTCATAAAACCTCCTTCTAGTAAGAGCAAAGTACAAATTATAACAAAAAATTAAAAAAATCGGGGTCCACCTCTTTCACTTTTCAAAATAAATTGATATAATATTCCTATAATAGAAAGAGGGTAAAAAAGTGAAAAGAATTATCATATACATAGTATTTATAATAATATTTACATCACTTGGTTTCATAGGACTTACTTATGAAAAAGTAGACTCACCAAGTGAAAATATATTAAATAACACTTTTTATAAATATAACACTTCATCTGGACTTTATGAAAGTATAAAATTCAATTCTAAAATAGTTTCATATAATGGAGAAGAACTTGATCTAAAAGGTTGCGACACATATAGTTATACAGCCGTAAGTAGTATAGTTAAATTCACATGTGGCCGCGCATTTAGAATAATTGCAGACACTAACGAAGTACTAGCAATTAGCATGAATGAAAATAATTATTATTTCTTTAGCACTAAAGAAAACTCTTTTGAATATGAATTTAAAAAACAATTTGGAAGTACATATTCAGAATATAAAAGTAACAAACTAAACAAAGAAAAAGAAATTACTGAAGAAAAACTAAATGAATTAATTAATGAACAAAGTACTAGTTATATATACATAAAAAATAATAAATGTGATTACACATGTGCTTTAATAGAAGAAAAATTAAATAACCTCAATAATAGTTATTACATAAGTGTAGAAAATATTACTAGAGAAGACTTACTAAATAGTATAACTGAAAGTACTAAACCAATAATATTAACACTTGGAAGTGGGTACGTCAAAAAAACAACAATAAATATAAAAGGCTTTGATGTAAAAGAATTAAACGAATACTTAAAGGAGTCAGAAAATGAAGAAGAAAATAACCAAAGAAGAAATTAATTTACTTGATAAATACTTTAGACTTGCAAATTACCTATCAGTAGGACAACTTTACTTACTTGATAATCCTCTTCTAAAAAGAGAGTTAGACATAAAAGACATAAAACCAAACGTAGTAGGCCACTGGGGTACTGCTCCAGGGCAGAACTTTATATATACACATCTACAAAGAGTAATAAAAAAATATAATTTAAACATGATGTACATAAGTGGTCCAGGTCATGGTGGACAAGCTTATATTGCAAACAGCTACATAGATGGTTCATATTCAGAAGTATACAAAGACATAACTGAAGATGAAAAAGGTTTAAAAAAATTGTTTAAGCAATTTAGTTTTCCTGGAGGAGTATCTTCACATGTCGCGCCAGAAGTACCAGGGAGTATAAATGAAGGAGGAGAGTTAGGCTACTCACTATCTCATGCATACGGAGCCGTACTAAATAATCCAGACCTAATATGCACATGTATAATAGGTGATGGTGAAGCAGAAACGGGGCCTTTATGTGCAAGTTGGAACATAAACAAAATAATTGATCCAGAAAAAGATGGAATAGTACTTCCAATATTGCATTTAAATGGTTATAAAATAGCAAATCCTACTTTACTTGCAAGAATTCCTGAAGATGAACTAATATCATACTTTAAAGGAATGGGATACAAGCCATACGTAGTAAAAGGAAATAATCCTAAAAAAATGCATAAATTAATGGCAGAAACAATGGATGAAATAATTGATTATATTAATAAAATTAAAAAAGAAAGTAAAAAATATAACTTTAGGCCATTTTACCCTATGATAATACTAGTAACTCCAAAAGGATGGACAGGTCCTAAAGAAGTAGAAGGCTCTTTTAAAAGTCATCAAGTACCTATAATAGTTAATAAAGATAATTCAGACAACTTAAAAATACTAGAAAACTGGTTAAAAAGTTACAAACCTGAAGAGTTATTTGAAGAAAATGGAAAAATAAAAGAAGAAATAAAATCAATTTGTCCAGAACTAGAAAAGACAATGTCAATGAATCCTAATGCAAATGGTGGAATTTTACTAAAAGAATTAAACTTACCAGAAAACCTATACGATTATGAATTTAAAATAACAAAAAAAGGTCAAACTGAAAATGAAGGCATGAGATCACTTGGAGCATACATAAGAGATGTACTTAAACTAAATAATAACTACATGATATTTGGCCCCGATGAGGCTTTAAGTAACAGACTAAACCATATCTTTGAAGTTACAAATAGAAAATGGAATACAAAGAAACTAAAAGGTGATGAATACCTAAATAAAAATGGTAAAGTAATTGATAGTATACTTTCAGAACATGTTTGTGAAGGTTTATTAGAAGGTTACATACTAACTGGTAGACACGGTTTCATTCATAGTTACGAAGCATTCATGAGAATAGTAGACTCAATGGTTAGTCAACATGCAAAATGGCTAAAACTAACTAGAAACATACCTTGGAGAAAAGACATATCTAGTTTAAACATAATTTTAACAAGTCATTGTTGGCAACAAGATCATAATGGTTTTACCCACCAAGATCCAGGCTTCATAAACCATTTATTACCTAAAAAATCAGAAATAGTAAGAATTTACTTACCATTTGATACAAATACACTAATTTGTACATATGATCACATAATAAGGACAAAGAACTATATAAATTTAGTAGTAGCTTCTAAACATAAAAGACTAGAATGGTTAACTATGGAAGAAGCAATAAATCATTGCAAAAAAGGTATAGACATTTTCAAATGGGCAAGCACAAATGAAGGTAAAAATCCAGACATAGTACTTGCATGTGCAGGAGACACACCATCGCTAGAAGTACTTGCATGTGCGTCTATCCTAAAAGAAAAAGTACCTAATCTAAAAGTAAGAGTAGTAAATGTAGTAGACTTAATGAAATTAGAAAGTAGCAACAAACATCCTCATGGTTTAACAGATGAAGAATATAACAAAATATTTACAAAAGATAAACCAATACTATTTGCTTTCCATGGATACCCAAATGTAATACATGAACTTACTTATAATAGAGAAAACACTAACTTACATGTAAGAGGTTACATTGAAGAAGGAAGCATAACTACTCCATTTGACATGAGAGTGCAAAATAAAATTGATAGATATCATCTAATACTTGATGTAATAAAATACGTACCAAAATTACAAAAAAACAAAGATCTAAAAGAATATGCAGAAACTATGTTAGAAAAACATAAAAAAACAGTAACTAAAGAAGGCCATGAAATAAAAGAAGTTAATAGTTGGAGATGGAAATAGCCTAAATTTTTTAGGCTATTTATTTTATTCCTTTGAAAAATATGCACACTTTGCATATTATTCCTTTGAATAATATGCAATTATAACACTTTTTTCAAAGGAATAATTGATAAATTAGAAATATATAAAGGAGCATTATACGAAAACGTTATAGGAGACTTATTAGCAAAAAAAGAAAAGAAATTATATTATTTTGAGTATAATTCTACACTTGAAGTAGATTTTATCACAATAATTGAAAATACACTCACAGCAATAGAAGTTAAAAGTGCTGATAACACAAAATCAAAAAGTTTAAAATCAATAATGGAAAACTGGGGAGTAGAAAAAGGAATAAAATTATCTAGTAAAAATATAGGAATAAATAATAATGTTAGTTCATATCCTTTATATATGATTATGTTTATATAGTCAAATTAATTATTCCAAATTAAAGTAAAACATATAATATACTAGGAAGACAAAAAAACTTCCTATAAATTATAAATATAACTTCCTCCTATAAACTTTAATAGGCGTCTATAAATAAATTTTTAAAAAGTAAACTCCCACATAGGGAGTTTTATATATTGACATATTGTATTTAAAGTGGTACAATATAAAGCCATAAACAGGGGGTTTGTTTATGATAAATAAAAAAATATTTTATTTAATATTTGAAATCGTTTCACTAATATCACTAATATTTATAACTAATAATGTATGGAATAAACTAGATACAAGAGCATCAAAAGTAGCATATGCCTATAGTAACTATGAAAGTGAACTATATATAAATGTAGATAACGACTTATCTCCGTTAATCCCAGTAGATGATGATAAAGTAAACGAAGAAGAAACAATTAACATAGAAATAATTAACACTAACAAAACAAATAAAGAATACAATCTTTACTTTATTATAAAAGATGACACTACTTTAAATAAAGACTATTTAAAAATAAAAATAAATAATGAAGTAAATTACTTAAAAGAATTAAAAAACCAAAATAAAGATGGATACACTTATTACAAAATTACTACAGGAAAAATAAACAAACAAAGTAAAAATTTAGTAGCATTAAACTTATATTTAAGTAGTGAAACGCCTAATAGTGAACAAGGAAAAAATATGAATATTAACTTTAAAATAGAAGAAATATAATTTTTTTCTATTTTTTTACAGGTTTTATCTTGTCAAAATAAAAAAAGTATTTTATAATAATAAGTGTAAAATATAATAATAAAGGTGAAACAATGGGACTAAGTAGTTTAATAAAAAGAGAAATAGCTATTACAGTTGGTACTGTTATTCTAGTCAGCACCATTTTTGTCATGTTTTCATATGCAATATTTAAAGTCGAAGCAACTGCTGAAACTGATACTATTAAATTTGGAGATATATCACTTAAAATGTGTGTGAATTCTAAATGTGATAGTGAAATAAATAATCAAGATAACGTAATAGGACTTGTTACAGCAAGTGATGGTACAACAAAACATGTACCTATATATCCAACCGCAGATCCAACCTCATCAGCCGAATGGGCAAACCTCAGTCCATATACATTTCAGTTAACAAATAATGGAGATTTAGATTTATACATAACAGTACTTCTTGAAAAAGATACTACAGGATTATCATTTACTGAAACAAGTACTTATCCAGGAGGAACTATTAGTAACACATACACTGGAGATGTTGATGAGACTGAAGTTAAAATAGGTTTTGCTGAAGGAAGTGCAACACCAACTATACAATTATATTCAGATACGTTAGATAGTGCAGACAACACACATAAAATAGCAAAGAACATATTAATCAAAAAAGGTGAAACAAAAACATATAACTTATATGCATACTTAAAAAGTGATGCTGCAAATGCTAGCCAAGGCAAAATATTTGTAACAAACATTACAGTAAGAGGGGAATACCTACCAGCATAAAACATTTAGATTAATAATCTAAATGTTTTTCTATTACATTAATTATTTTATAAAGTATGATTGAAATAACAAGAAGTACAACAATACCACTCATAACTAAAGTCAAATTAAATACTTGTGATCCATAAAGAATTAAATACCCTATACCAGCTTTACTTGTTAAAAACTCACCCATAATTACACCAATTAAGCATAATCCTATGTTAATCTTAGCACTACTAATTATAACTTTATAGTTGCTTGGGATTACAACATATCTTAAAATATCAAACTCGCTTGCACCAAAACTTCTAAGTAATTTAATTCTATTATAATTTGTATTCTTAAATCCAACACTAATTGACTGAATACTAACAATAATACTAATTAAAATAGCCATTAAAATAATACTTTTAGTATTAGCCCCAGCCCATATAATAAGTACAGGTCCCAAGGCAACCTTAGGTAAACTATTAAACGCCGTTAAATAAGGATCTATTATTTTATCAAAAGTTTTAAATCTATAAATCAAAGTACTAATTAATAACCCAATAAACAAAGTAATCAAAAAGGCGATTAAAGTTTCTCCAAGAGTCACTATAATATGATGGATTAAATTTCCATTCCATAATAAATCATTAATATTAAGAATAATCTTACTGGGAGAACTTGTAATAAAAGAATTAATTACTTCATACCTAGCAAGAATTTCCCATAAAAATATCAACAAAAATAATATAGAAAATTGAACAACTTTAATAAATATCTTATTTCTCTTCACACTTTTTAAGAATTTCTTTTGTTTATCACTTACTCTCATCTATATCACTCCATAACATATCATAGTAATGATTAAATAAAGGACTTTTTCTCTTTTCGAGTGGTTCATCCAAATCATTTTCATACTTCATCTCATAAATATTTTTAATTCTAGAAGGTCTCTTAGTCATAACTATTACTTTAGATGCAATAGTTGCTGCTTCTCCAATATCATGAGTGACCATAATTCCGGTAATACCCTCTTCCTTAAGAATTTTATAAATATCATTACTAACCTTAAGTCTAGTTTGATAATCAAGAGCAGAAAAAGGTTCATCAAGTAAAACTAAATCAGGTTTTGTAGCAATAGTTCTAATCAAAGCAACTCTTTGAATGCAGTGAAGACATTTTTTGTTAATTTCCTTTATTTATAAGGGTTTGTTTGATACCTGATTCAAGCATCTTTTTTAACCTAAAGGATATATATTTTATTAAAGTTTAACTTTTTAGTTTAATTAATTTTTTATTTATGTTAAGAAAGTCTTATTTTATATGGGTTTTAAGGAAGTGTCCTAATGCAACCTATATTTTTTAATTTTTAGAGTTATTATTTGCTAGTTTTATTAACCATTTCTACCAATTTATTTTTAATCCACTCTTGTGAATATCCCATCATTCTCCAATAATTTATTGCTCTTTCTAAGCCAAGTGATGGATCAAATATTTCATCAATTCTTTCACTACCTAATTTAGCAAGCCAATCCTTTATTTCATTATTACCATCACTATTGATTATCTTGTAAAAATCATTTGGTGTTATATATTTTAATTGTTTTGCTAATTCATTATTCATTATTTAAGAAGTTCATTACTAAATCAATTAGTATATCCTTTTCTTTTGGATTAGACTCTGCTATAAGTAGTGTAATGGCAACAAGAGTATTATTATCAATAACTTGTCCATTTTCTTTATATAGGATATTATAGAATTCAAGAAAATAAATAAATAGTGTAGCAGCGATTCTTTTATTGCCATCAATGAAAGTATGGTTTTTAGTTATTAAATATAAGAAATTGACTGCTTTTTCTTGCACGCTAGGATATAAGTCTTTACCATCAAAAGATTGATATATAGTGCCTATAATTGCTTTCAAACCATTATCTCGTTCAAGTGCAAATAAGTTACTGTCACTATTAAATTTAAGTTTATTAACTATACTAATACAATCTTCATAAATAATCTTTTTGTTATTTTTTGTGCCATTTGGTCTAGTTATTCGCTTATGGTCATAGTCATCAAGCAAATTTAAAGCATTTGAATAGTTATTTATTACTTTAATTATTTCTTGGGCTTCCGTTCCTTTTAATTCAGTATCTATTCTTCCTGCAATGTCTATTAATTTAATTGTTTTTTCAAGGTATTCTAGTCTTTTTTGATTGACTGCATAACCTTTAATCATATAATCTTTTAATACTTTATTTGCCCATTTTCTAAAAATAACACCATTTTGACTTTTAACACGATATCCAACACTAATTATCATATCTAAATTGTAATATTCTACTTGATAAGTTTTACCATCTTTTGCAGTTGTCGCAAATTTTGCGA